>CEQL01001141.1_pt1 | contig 20652 bp, 16 predicted proteins | sample 356281 | NCBI WGS metagenome assembly CEQL01 (sample SAMEA2621203, study PRJEB7988) | marine metagenome | biome: marine biome (ENVO:00000447); feature: surface water layer (ENVO:00002042); material: "saline water (ENVO:00002010), including plankton (ENVO:xxxxxxxx)" | depth 5 m
ATGGTACAACAACAGGTTAAGACCGTATGGCAACATATGGTTGGTGTTATGTGTCTAAACATGACACATAGAAAACAATGTAAAAAAGTTTTACCTATATTATTTAAAAAGTACCCTAATCCAAAAGCATTTCTAAAAGGCAAGAGTGAGGAACAAGAAAAACTATTACAACCTTTAGGTATGGTTCATGTAAGAACACAAAGACTTAGACGAATGAGTGAGGATTTTTTGACATGGGATTATAAAGACGCAACTAAATTATATGGCATAGGTAAATATGGTAGTGATAGTTATAGAATATTTTTTAAGAATGAGACACCAAAAAATGTACAGGACAAAGAGTTAAAGAGATATTTAAATGAAAGAGTTTGATTACAGTATAGATTATAAAAACATATTATTTCAACCAAATGACAAAAGGTATCGTATAGGACGTGGTGAACAAGGCGTATTATTGGTAAGACCATATACAAACGATATATGTAAACATTGGCGATTTAAAACACTTGAAGAAGCAAAGATATCTTCTCAAAAGATATTTGATCTATATCTAGGATACAGAGTAAAAAAAGACTTTGTGGGTATGGATATGTGTCGTAAGTTTCTAGAAATGGGTTTTACACGAGCAAGGAGGTATGCAAATCATAAAGATGGCAAGAAATACAAAAATGGTAAAATACTACCGCAAGAAGATGATTGGGCAACAAATGAAAAAGCGAAATCGGCAAAAAGGTTTAAAGAGTTTAGAGACCTCTGTACGCAAGACGAATACTATGTCACGTTAAGAAAAGAGTGGCGTAAAAATGAGTAGGACTGTATATACAATACATCCTTTATTTAATGAACTATCAGATAATAAGGTAGAAACAAAGACCTGTCGCAGATGTAATGAGACAAAGCATAAATCAGAGTTTGCACATAGGTCATTTAACAGAAACGGTGAAAAGGAGTATAAAAATTACTGTAAGGCGTGTGATAAGATTGCGACAAAACAGGTAGCACTTATCAAGAAACAAGTCGGCCCCATACCAGAAGATCATATATGTGAGTGTTGTCGCAGATCAGAAGAGACAATACTACAGGAATATAGACTATTTCAAGGCACCATGAAAAAGACAGTATGGGTATACGATCATGACTATAAGACAGGAAAATTTAGAGGTATTATCTGTCAACCTTGTAATTCCATATTGGGAAATCTACAGGATGATCCGACAATCGCAGAAAAGGTAATAGAATATATATCAACATGGCAGACGTAAAATTAGTATCCTATACAACCAATGGTAGTAAGGACAGCATACAGGAGATTGTCGCATATTGCGCCAGGGTATCAAATCCAGGCAATCAAGCAAACAAGGACACATCACAAAAACTTATAAACTATCTAAAAGAACACAAACATTGGTCACCATTTGAGATGGTATCCATATGCTTAGAGATAAACACAACAAGAGATATCGCAAGACAGATAATTCGTCATAGAAGTTTTACATTTCAAGAGTTTTCACAGAGATACGCAGAGCCTAAGTTATTAGACGAAGCATTTACAACTAGGGAAACAAGACTACAGGATAAGAAGAATCGGCAAAACAGTATAGAGATAGAATCCGATCCGAACACGGCGCTAAATTCGGGCTATATAGAACTTATACAGGAATGGCAACGCAGACAGACAGGAGTCCTAAACGCAGCCAAATCGGCGTACACATGGGCCATAGACAAAGGTATCGCCAAGGAACAGGCACGTGCAGTATTACCAGAAGGCTTAACAAAGAGTCGCATTTACATGAACGGCACACTAAGGTCTTGGTTACATTATTTTGACATACGCACAGGACCCGATACGCAGAAAGAACATAGGACAATTGCGAAGGCTTGTAGAAAAATAGTTAGCGATCTACTAAATAAGCAATAGAATGAAAATAGTATTATCACTTTTGCTTTGCTCAGCTGTTGCTGGAGATTGTCTGCCACCATTTACCTGGCCAGAATACTTCAAGGATTCGTATGACTGTATGACGTTTGGATATGAAGAGTCTAAACGTAAGATGATAGAAATAGGAAGAGAAGAAGCAAACCAACATGAGATCTTTGTTAAATTCTTCTGTATAGAAGAAGATGAATTATTAGATTACAATAAAGAGATAGAGAAAGCACCTGCCTCAAAAGGCATACAAACAGGACTATAACATATGACAACATGTGCTAATTGTTCTTGCGACTGTCATTGTAATGAGGAACTACACACACCATCCGACCCATTAGATACAGGGGGTCTATGCACTTGCGATAAATGTGAGTGTTCAGAAGCGGAACAAGAGTAATATCGGATATATACGGAAAACCCATGTAATAATAGTGGGTTGTTGCCTTTAAATATTGCGGCCACGCGGCAATTTTTCTGAGTACACGTGTAGTAATTATCAGAGAGGCCGCCGCTTGTATCAAGCCACGTATACCAAGCAGCTTCGTATATGCATCGAGTCGTTCCACCAGCATCGGATGCACGTATCTCCTTCGCCAAAAAAGGCCTTGACAAACCCTTGACAAACCTGTATAATGCCTTTGAGGGCCATCAGATATAGCTTAAGGATAAATAGGTTCATATGTACAGATCTCCAAAATACTGGGCAGAAATGAAGAAGATACGTCTCGCACACGAAGCGCAACAGATAGCAAGAGGCGAGATCATTCCCAAGAAGAAGCTCTCCAAACCAATCAAACAATTACTTAAAAAAGACCTTGACAAGAAGCGGTAAATGTGTTATATTACACGTTACCGAGCACATTATAGTATTATTAAATTGACTCGGTAACCCTCGCAGTATTCTGAATTAAGGATGTTGTGGCCCACATAGGCATTCGCTGAAAGATCTCAAATCTGAGTGTGGGGTGGAAGTTTCAGAGTACATGCGAGGACGCTTTTAATTACCTTACATATACGCCTTAAGTCTAGCCGCCTACCAGTAATCTATAAAGTAAAGTAATGATAGGTATATATCAGCGACCCCACCTCCCTAAATCTACACGATTCGGTGTACGGTTTCATATGAAAAAATATCCGATAGATTTAGATGTTCGCTAAATGTTCTCCCAGGCCGCCCCAAAAAGTCTAGGAAATACAGGGGTTATTAGGGGTTGACATTAGATTGTTTATGGTGTATTCTAAACCCATGATTAAAGAATATAACAAGAAAAAACAAATTGTGTTAAGAATGAGACTTGACGCAAGAATCAAAAAAGCAAAAAGTATTCTATACAAATCCCTATTGGATTCTTTTAGTAGGGTTGTATATGGATAATATAGAAAAGAACGTACACAAATACATTAACAATAAAATTAAGAAGTGGACTATAGCGGATCTGTCTAATATTCCCAATAGTCTTAAACTTATCAAAGAGGTGCATAAGAAATACGGAAACTTTGGAAGTGACATTGCAAAGGTACATCTAGGTAAGATCTATGAAAAAACATTAGGCGGAAAGGCATTACTTTTATGAGTGACGAATACGAACAACATAGGGGCGAGGACGCAAGTTACGAGAACGAGCAATCCACAGTTACAATTACATTAAAGGAATACGATAAACTAAAAGGCAGACAATCCTATATTACGGACAAGAGTCTTATATCCGTTATTGACAAGATAGAGGAATTGGTCAGAGCATTGCGTAAACATATCGTAAGAACGGAGTTAGATTAAATGAAGAAATGGTTATTAGATAATCTTCCGACAGTTTGGTTGAGTATTGTTATCGCAATTGGACTTGTATTAATTACATCACACGCCGCAAAATCGGAAGAGTGGAAGGTGATAGAGTCCGAAAAGATTTATCAAAACGTTGAGGTAAAAAAAGAGATTGGACGTGAATACGTTTGCAGAGAGATATCCAACAATGATGACGCATTTGGCAAGGCGGTCGTTCTTGCAATTGCAGGGTCAATGATAGATTCCGAACATGCGTTTCTAGGTGCAATTACAGGATTACTTCTAGGAGAGGTCAAGGTGCGTAAGGTCTGTTATGACGAGATACAATATGAATCTTCCATAGAGAGTAAATACGTCTATACCCTAATTACTCTATCCAACGGAAAAGTAGAGACTACTCAAAAGATATACGAGGACTAACCCCGATTTCATTTTCAGCGCGAGCGAATTGTACTCTGATTTATAGGGGCGGGTTTTTGCAAACTAAATAAACTTATAGATTATGCGATTAAAAGATTTTATAAAAACTAAAGATTATATTGAGGTTGTTGAAAGTTATCCTTTTGCGATACGTAACCTATTGTCCGAGGCAGAGGCAAATACTATCACACGTAAGACAGGACAGACAGTTAACTATCATATAGACATGATGTTGACCACATTGGAAAATGTGGGTACTGTCAATACAAGTAATGTGATGGCACCAATGACACATTGGAAAATGCATACCGAGTCCGAGACGTATAAATGGATTGCAAGTAGAGCATGTGATATTGCTAAAGAATTATCTAAGAAGATGATTACTATAGATTTTAAATGTATAGATTGTTGGGGTGTTAAGTATGAACCCGAACACTTTACAGTTCGTCATTCACATTGGCCTGCGACCTTTTCTTTTGCGTATTATATACAACTACCAAAAGATCCAAGTCCGATAATATTTCCAACCGCTAATTATGAGTACAACCCTAACGTTGGCGATCTTGTATTATTTCCTGGTCAGATACAACATGAGGTTAAACCTGTGAACGGTGAGAGAATAATGATCTCTGGTAATCTTGTTGTTGATAAATGGAAATAAAAAATGCAAACATGTAAAGTACCTTTTACTGGTCTCTATCTACAGACGACAGGCAATATTGTATTGTGTTGTCATTCTCAAAAAGATACACTTGCTCACATTAACGATATAGATGATCTAGAATCTTTTTATAATTCTAAAGTCATGCAATATTATCGTGATGAATTAAATAAAGGTAATATAGAAACACTTCATCCTTGTAAGAATTGTATTTACAATGAGTCGTTAGGACACGAAACGTTTAGACAACGTATAGATAAGTTCTACAAATTTCCTACAGATAGTTTGGATCATCAAGCACGTAAACTTGGTATTGATACACCTATAAGATATCTAGAATATACTTTAAGCAATATTTGTAATGCAGATTGTTCTACTTGCAGTTCATTTTTTAGTAGCAAATGGGCAAAAGTAGATAAAAAAATGGGAAGAACGGTCTATCCTTTAACAAAAGTTGATGATTCAGCAGTAGAAAAAATAGAAAAAGTTCTCTATGGATTAAATTATTTGGAAATAAAAGGTGGTGAGCCGTTTGCTGATGTAAGAAATTTACGTATTTTAAATAAACTTGCCGAGGTAAATCCCTATTGTAACGTAAGTATTGTATCAAACATGCATACAATTACACCTGAGTCCATGCAGATTATTAAAAAAATACCTAATCTAAAAGTTTATGCAAGTATAGATGGCGTTGGTAAAGTCTATGATTGGATACGTGGTGGTAACTTTAATAAAACTGTAGAGACTATGGAAGAGTATTATAAACAAACAAAAAATAAATTACAGATTGGTGCAACAATAAGTTTATATAACTTTTTTAATCTAGAAGACATCTATTATTATTTTAAGGACAAAGAATATATTGATAACATAGTATTTCACAACTGGGCAATCATGCCTAAGTATGTAAATTGTGATCTGTTACCAAAGGATGTATTTGAGGAACGTCAAACCAAACTTATTGCCTCACCTTTGGATTATAAATCTAGAACACAAAGCAACCTGAAGCAAAATTATACCATGGCACAAGCAATTATTGAAATGGAAAAGATGAATAAGCATCGTGGTTTTGATCTAAGAGATCACGTACCAGAGATAAATAGAATATATGAGTATTAATAAACACATAGGACTAGACGGATTTGTATGGTTTATAGGAGTTGTAGAAGATAGAAACGATCCTACTAAACTTGGTAGAGTAAAAGTTCGTTGCGTTTCTTTTCATACAGATAACCTAAACGATCTTCCAACAAAAGATTTACCTTGGGCTCAAGTTATGCAACCAACAACGTCAACTGCAAATAGTGGTAAAGGTATAAGTCCATTTATAGTAGAAGGCACATGGGTTGTAGGATTTTTTCTAGACGCAGAAACTAAACAACAACCTATTGTTATGGGAACACTACCAGGTAAACCTGCAAACTTAGCAGATACATCAAAAGGATTTAATGATCCTAACGGCAAGTATCCTTTAGTCGCTAACGTTTCTGATTTATCAGATCTTGCTCAAGGTATAGCATTTGACAACTCAGAAAATCAATCTAAAGATATTACGATTGCAAACTCAACTACAACTTATAATGAACCTGACAACACAGCCAAACCTGTGTATCCATTTAACAGAGTGTTTGAAACTGAGAGTGGACACTTCAAAGAATATGATGATACAGAGGGAGCAGAAAGAATACAGGAACAACATAAGTCTGGTACGTTTTATGTAATAGACAAAGACGGAAACAAAGTAACAAGAGTAGTAAAAGATAATTATGATATTACACTTGGCGATGATTATGCTTATATAAAAGGTACATGTAATCTTACAATAGATTCAAATTGTAATACACACATAAAAGGTAATTGGAATGTACAAGTTGACGGAAACAAAATAGAAAATGTAAAAGGTACTTCTACTGAAACTGTAACAGGAGTTATGACTAAGACAGGATCGGCGACAGGATCAGAAGTAACCGCAGGTAAAATTAAACTTACAAAACATACACACACAGACCCAGCAGGATTAGCAGGAGCAGAAACTTCTACGCCTAATTAATGATTAAATTAAAATTAACTGATAACGCATTAAATCATCTAGAGAACATAGTAAAAGAAAACAATAAAAAATATGTTAGACTAGATATCGTAGGTGGGGGTTGTGCTGGATTTGAATACAAGTGGTCCTTTGAAGATACAATAGGCGAACATGATGAATTAATTGAGAACGTATTATTAATAGATAACATACATGAGTTAGCATTATTTGATATGGAATTAGATTTTAAAAAAGATATATTTGGATCTGAGTTTGTATTTAATAATCCTAATGCAAAATCTTCATGTGGATGTGGAACGTCATTTAGTTTATAAATACATATTGAGGAGAGGTCAATATGTACACATTACTATTCATAGGCGCAATTATCTTAGCTGCATTCTATATCAATCACAAAGTCAATAAGATTGCAGACTCCCTTAACCCTTACAACTTCACAATAGACAAATAATCTATCAGAAATCTTACAAGATATTGTATAAATATATCTGTAGTAGGAGTTTTTGATGGCACATAATAGAAATGCAGTCGGTATAGACGCACAATTAACGAATCAATCAGACAGATCTGTAAGACAATACAGAGACTTAGATCTATTCTTTGGACGAGCAAATAAAGATAGTGACGTAAACAGAGTAGAAGATATACAAGCAGTCAAACGATCTGTAAGAAATCTAGTTCTATTAAATCAATATGAGAAACCTTTCCAACCAGAAATATTTGCTGGTGTAAGAGAAATGTTATTTGAAAATATGAATAGTATTACTGCTGTCGTAATCGCCAGACAAATAGAAAACGTAATCAATAACTTTGAGCCACGTGCAAGATTAAACTCTGTACGTGCATATCCTAATTATGATAGAAATGCTTATGACGTATCAATTAGTTTCTATGTTGTAAACGCACCAACAGAGTTAGTGGATATGGATATAATGTTAGAAAGATTAAGATAAGATGTCAACACCAACAAACAAAAAGAAATTAAAAGTTACAGAATTAGATTTTGACCAAATAAAAGAAAACTTAAAAATATATTTAAAATCGCAAGATGAATTTAAAGACTATGATTTTGACGGATCAGGGTTTAGTGTTTTATTAGATACACTTGCATACAACACACACTATCTAGGTTACAATGCTAACATGTTAGCAAACGAAATGTTTTTAGATAGTGCAGCTTTAAGATCATCAATAGTTTCTCATGCAAAGACAATGGGTTACGAGGTATCATCAGCAAGAGCTGCAAATGCTACTATATCAGTTTCAATTAAAACTTCTGCGGCAACTGTAACAATGCCTGCAGGTACAAAGTTTGCGTCAACACTAAACGGATCAACTTATAACTTTGTTACTATTGCTGACATGACAGGATCTAAGTTTGGTAACTCTGTTAACTTTGATTCAATAAATGTTTATGAAGGTACTTATGTAGAAACAAGATATACTGCTGACAGTTCTGATTTAGAACAAAGATTTTTATTAAGAGATAACAGATCAGATACTTCTACTCTTACTGTTAAAGTAATTAACTCTGCGTCTGATAGTACAACAACAACTTATACAAAAGCAACTGACATAACACAACTAACTTCTTCATCTACAGTTTACTTCTTACAAGAAGTTGAGGCAGGAAAATTTGAAGTTTACTTTGGTGATGGTATAGTATCAAAAGCAATTGAAGATGGTAACATAGTTTCTTTATCTTACGTTGTAACGAACAAGTCAGAAGCGAATGGGGCTGCGTTTTTTAGTCCACCTTCAAGTATTGATGGCAATACAGATATTACAACTTCAACTATCATGAGAGCAACTGGCGGTGCAGAACCAGAAAGTTTATCATCAATTAAATTATCTGCTCCATTAAATTATGCAGCTCAAGGTAGAGCAGTAACAACTTCTGATTATGAAACATATGTAAAAAAATTATTTCCTAACACACAAGCAGTTAACGTGTTTGGTGGAGAAGATGGTTCTTATGACCCATCAACAGGTGTATCATCTACACCAGAGTACGGCAAAGTTTTTATATCAGTTAAATCAACTACTGGTGCAAACTTAACGTCAACTCAAAAAAATCAATTAGTTAATGACTTGTCAAAATATACTGTGGCGTCCATTACTCCTACTGTGGTTGACCCAGAGACAACATTCCTAAGATTAACAACAGCTGCAAAATATGATTCTAGTGCAACAACTAAATCATCTTCAGATATTGTTTCAGCAATTACTACTGCATTAACTAATTACAATACAAATAACTTACAAACGTTTACGTCTCAATACAGAGCGTCAGCAGTTTCAAGAACAATTGACGAAGCAGATACTTCAATATTAAATAATACAACGACTGTTAAGTTATCTAAATTTTTTACACCTTCAATAGGTACCACAACATCTTATAATGTTTCTTTTAATAATGCAATACTCCACCCCGAAGATGGTTACTTAGCATCAACAGGTGGAATACTAACATCTTCAGGTTTTAAAGTTGGAACGGATACAACGTCTGAGTTCTTTTTTGATGAAGATGGTGAAGGCAATATAAGAAGATATTCTTTAGTGGGAACAACAAGATCATATGCTGATTTACAAGCAGGAACGATAGATTATACTTCAGGTGTAATAAAAATTAATAACATTAATATTACAGCAATATCAAATGTAGATGACGCTACTTCTACACAAATAAGAATAATTGTTACACCAAGTTCAAATGATATTGTGCCTGTTAGAAACCAAATACTAGAAATAGATTTTACTAATACAAGTGTTACTGCCTCAGCAGATACAGAGTCTTCAAGTGGTAGTGCAACTTCTACTTCTGGTAGTGGAACAACAGCCACAACAACTGTATCAACTTCTGGTGGAACATCAAGTTACTAGAATGAGATATGGCCAAAGATAGTCCAACAATAAAAAATAAACTTAGTCCGCTAATTAAAGGTCAGTTACCTGACTTTGTACAAGCAGATCACGATAAGTTTGCTGAGTTTGTAAAGCAGTTCTATGCTTTTCTAGAGTCAGCAAAGATGACTTATTCATCTACTACAAACTATCTTATACAAGAGCCAGAAACTAAAGCTTACATTCTATCTGAAAATGGTATCTTAGGTTCGGCAGTAGATAGAATAGTCTTAGAAGATTCTTTAGAGTTTTTAAACAACGAGGAAATAGTAGGACAAACTTCAGGTGCGAAGTCAACTGTATTAGTAGAAGATGTTCGTAACACAGCATTATACGTTACTGCAAACCAAAGATTTGAAAAAGGAGAAAACATAAAAGGTTCTACTTCTGGTGCAGAGGCAGAGTTAACTTCTTACAAAGGTAACCCAGTACAAAACATTCAACAACTATTAGAATACGCTGACGTAGATAATACTATCTATGAATACTTTGACCAATTCAGAGAAGCGTTTATGAAAGTAATCCCTAATACTTTAGCAAGTGGGGTATCAAAAAGAAATTTAATTAAATCTATCAAAGACTTATATTCTGCCAAAGGAACAGCAGAAGGTCATAAGTTATTCATGCGTTTATTATTAAATGAAAACGCAAACATTTTTTATCCTAATGAAAATATGTTACGTGTCTCTGATGGTAATTGGAAAAAGAAAATTAAAATAAGATGTACGTCTGATGGTTTAGGTTCTTCTTCTGAAATACTTAATCAAGTTATTACAGGAAAAACTTCTGGTGCAACTGCAACTGTAGATTCAACTTCAACGTTTCAACAAGGAACAGACTCAGTATCAGAATTAGAATTAGAAAACGTATCAGGTACTTTTGAGACAGGAGAACAAATAGAAGCAGTCTCTACTTCTACAGATATTAAAATTACATTTACAATTAAAACAGTTGTAACTGATACTAATCTAACCAACGATGGTATATTACATTCTTTATCAGAGGCCGCAGTTTTAGACTCAGATAAAGGAAACGGAAAAGCAGATGTATTAGTTAACACAATCAAAGAGGGATCTGTAAGTGATATCTTTATTCAGACAGCAGGTAAACAATATGCAGTAGGAGACAAAGTTAAATTTTCAGGTGGATCAGGTATTGAAGCTGCAGAAGGTATTGTATCTGCGATTGGTGGTAAGTTTTTATTAGAGGATGGCACAGGTGGATTACAAAGAGAAGTAGGAACAGTATCATCACTAACACCTTTTAATATTGCGTTAGAAAAAAGAGACGTTGGTGACGGACCTTATTATGTTTATGCAACAGCAGAATACGGACAACTAGGTGCTGGATTAGAAGGTTACTTTTATCCTTTATACTTAACACAAGCTGGAGCAGGTGGTAAAGATAATTCACATCCACATACTTTTGTTGAGTTTCCTAACATAACTTTCTACATGCCATCTGGCGAAATGAATCATGGTAAGTCAGATTTACCAACAAGTCATAGTTATACATCATGGCCAATTCCACCAGAAGATAATATCCTTTTAGATAGAACAAACTCATCAGGTCTAGACGCAGGTGATAAAATAGAAACAAACGAAACGCAAGAGTCACTTGATAATTTTGTAGGTGACAATGATGTATTAGTATTAGAACGTGGTACTTTTACGGATGATGATGAGGCAACATCAATTAACAGAATATTTTTATTTAATAAAGGTACAGGATATACTTCACTTCCTACAGTAACAATAGAAACTGAAAGTGGTGAGAATGCTAAAATACTTGCATTAACAAATGATATTGGTAGAATAGAATCATTAAAAATAAATGATAGTGGATTTAATTATAACGCAAATGATTTACCAGACATGCGTTTTAGAGCTCACTTTATTTTAAAAGATGTAACAGGTTCTTTTGCCGCAGACAATACTTTAACAAGTCATACAGGTACAGTAAAAGGTTATAATGCTACAACTCAACAACTAGATACAACCTTTGAAGATATAATAAGAATTAATGGTGAGACCTCAGATGACTTACCTATAAACTTTGTATTGGAAGATCAAGATAGTACACTAAACGAAAGCAATCTATTAATGGAAGATACTCAATTAGTAGATACTACAAATGATGACAATATTGTTTTAGACGCAACCTCTGTAGAAAGTCCACCAGTAAGATTTGTAAACGTAAAAGTAAAAAGAGATACTAATACTGATGGTACACATTACTTTATAGTAGATAGTGTTAAACAAAGAACATTACTTTTACAACAAGGGTGGACATACAAATATGATTTATCTGATTCATCTTTATACAATGAAACTGCAACTTTAAATCATCCATTTCTTTTTAGTACAACACCTGACGGCACTCATGGTGGAGGCACAGAATATACAACGGATGTAACTAAATCAGATATTACAATTGCAACAGGAACAGCAGGTGCATTCATACAAATTAAAATACCTTTAAACTCACCTACTCTTTACTACTACAATCCTAACTTTGAAAATGCAGGTGGAGTAATTAAAACTTTAACTGTACAACAAATAGTAAATGATGAAAACGGAACAATACTTTTAAATGGATCTGGTGTTAATAAATTTAAATTATTAATAGAAACTCCTAATGGTGAAAACCCATTACTAGGTATTGCGTTTGAAGATAACTCTGGTACAATAGTTTTAGAATCTTCTAATACAAGTGTTATACAAGATGAAGGTGTTAAACTTGTAATAGACGGATTGATTGATACAAGCACAGCATTTGTCTTAGATGAAAATGGTGATAGATTAAAAACAGAAGATCATGGTAATAAGTTATTAGAAGAAACTGATGGTGATAATATAATACACGAATCAGAAACTTCTGTAGGTGTAGATAAAATAATTTTAGATGGTACAGACAGTTCACAAAACAATGCAGGTGATAGTTTAATATCAGAAAGCAAAATAGATTTTTCAGGTAATGATGTTGTCATTACAGACTCAAGTGGTGCTTCAGGTACAGTAATATTAGCAGATATTGCTACTGGTACTGTAAGTGCTGGAGTTTCTGAAAATACGGAAGGTGCTTACATAAATGTTAAATCGTTGATTGACGAAGACTTGATACGTATTCAAGACTCTTACTACTACCAACAATTCTCTTACGAAGTTCAGGTCGGTCAATCAACGGCATCTTACCTAGATGAATTAAAGAAAGCAGTACACCCTGCTGGATTTGCACCTTTTGGTAAAGTTAGTATCGCAACGTTTTTATCTGCGGCTATATCTACAACAGGTAGCACATTAAAAGATCCACCTGATAGTACAACAACATTCTCACCTATACTTGCAAGCACACTTAAAGCATTATTTGATGAGAAGTTTAATAGATCTCATGGTGTACCTAGACCTGAGGCAAGAGTTGGTACAAGAACACAAGCAATTGTATTTAATGGTACAGACGGATCTTCTACAGACGCAGGTGATAATATTTTATTTGAAAGTGGAACGTTTACAAACATTGGTGGACTAGGTGGAAAACTTATGTCAGAAGACGCACACGCACCAGGTAATACATCATTAGTATTTGTACCTAATACTAAAATATCTATTCAATCTAAAGCGAGGTCAAGATAATGGCACAGGCAAACTTTTTATTATTCCTTGCAAAATACGGATATGGTGATTTACAAGAACATGGTATCCAACTAGAGAATAGTGATGTAAATGATTTAGTATTAAATGGTACAGACGGATCAAGTTCTAACGAAGGTGACAATATATTAACTGAGGATGTATTATTAAATCATCAACTAGTTACAGAAGAATTAGAAGAAAGAGGTACAATTCGTTTAGATGGTATTGAACCTTTACCTGCAATTAATTTTATAGTAGATGAAACTGATGGTGATAATATAGTTTTAGAAACTCACCCTGGTGCAAGTACAGATGTTGATGTAGATCGTATCATAATGGAAAACTCCATTGTAACTTTTGATAGTACAGAAGTTCAAAACGTAGGATTTAAATTATTACAAGACAATCAATTAAATGCTTCTATAATACCTATATCAGAAATAGGTGATATTCCATTTAAAGATATTGTTAGAGAATCAAGAATATTATCTGAACAACCTTTTGATTTATTAAACCCAGGCAAACTTACTCCTAAAATTATTACAGAGTTTGATGGCGTAACTCCTTTAACAATGGAAGATGGTGAGTTTATTAGATTACAAGACGCAACTCATAATGAGGCAGATGATCCACATAGAGCATTACGTTCTGGTCAAGGTGATATAGACTCAGGTTTCAGCGATCAACATGGTGTACAATTAGAAGGTGATGGTGTACTAGTATTAAATGGTACCAACGATGCTCAAGATAACGCAGGCGAACCTATTGTTGATGAAACAAATAGAAGAAGATTTGAATTAGAAGAAAACGGAGTATTAGTACAAGAATCGTTTGACCAATCTTCTCATGTTGCGAAAATGTTATTTGAAGACTCTATAACAGAGAAAAGAATTAGATTAGAAACTTCTTTAGAGCCAGAAGATTTAGATGAAGTTATATTAGAGAGTTCAGACGTAGGTAGTACAAACTTTCTTTTACAGGAAGATGGCTCTAGTAAAATAAGATATGAACAAGATTTTAAAGATATTGAATTATTAATAGAAAATATATTATTAGAAGAAACGCATTTAGTAGGAAACAGAGGACAGATACCTGTAGAAAACTATGCAATAGACGTGGATCAAGATAGACCACTAGGATTAATAAAGAAAGGACAACAACCAGTAGTACAATCTTCGTACATTATTCAAAGATCATCATAGAAAAGTGTATAAATAAGACTAAAGGGATAAGAAACTCATGACAGCGATTATTACAGAAAAATTTAGACAACATAATGCCACTCAATTCTTTGAGTCATTCTCAGAGGCGGCAAAATCAACATATTATCTATTCATAGGTAAGTCACTTCCATTTACGACAGGAACAACAGGTGGTAACGATTCGTCTCCACCAACACCAGCGGATAGTGTTTCAGGTGAATTTTACAATTGGGATGCTATGATCGCCGCTAAAAATATTGCAAGTACAGATGTTACTTTTGCATTACCTAGAGTTAATTGGGTTAACAGTACTGTTTATGATATGTATGATGACACAATATCATCATCTAACACAACAACTTCTGGCGCTTCATCGCTGTACGCTGGAAACTTTTATTTTGTAACTAGTGATAACAATGTTTACAAAGTGTTAGATAATAACGGAGGCTCTGCATTCTCAGGTTCAGAACCTTCTAATACAGGAACAACACCTTTTGCGTCTGGCGGTTATGTTTTAAAATACATGTACACAATAACTGCGTCAGAGGCTACAAAATTTTTAACTACAGACTACATGCCAGTATCTACAGATACAACTGTTTCTGCTGCGGCAACTGATGGTAAAATAGAATCATTAGTAGTTACTGCTGGTTCAGGTTATACAAACGGAACATATTACGCAGCCATTTTTGGTGATGGTGCTTCGCAAGGAACATCTTCAGGTGGAATAGTACGTATTACTGTATCTGGTGGTGCAATTCAATCTTTTGGTTTGACTGCTGGAACAGACACAACAATTCAAGCAGGTGGATCAGGTTACACTTTTGCAAACATAAATTTATCTTCTGTATTTTCAGATGCTAGTTTATCGTCAAGTGCTTCTATGGGAAGTGGAACAGGCGGTGCAATCAGAGCTGTAATCTCACCAAAAGACGGTCATGGTAATGATGCTGTTGCAGAGTTAGGTGGACACTTTGTAATGACTAATACAACTCTTGCACAAGCAGAAGGCGATGACTTAACAACTGCAAACGATTTTAGAAATGTAGGTATTGTAGTAGATCCAACAACTTATGGAACATCTACAGTTGCAACTGCAAGTACAGCTAGAATGACATACGTTGTCAAGTTTTCATCTTCTAGTGGTACGTTTGATGTTGATGAACAAATCACACAAGCAACAACAGGTGCTGTAGGTAGAGTAGTAGAATGGGATTCTACAAGAAAACTTTTATATTATTCGCAAGAAAGATTTAGTACTTATGGTACTGCGGCTACAACACAATCATACACAGCGTTTAGTGGTACAAATACAATAACAGGTGCTACTTCAAGTGCAACAGGTACACCTTCATCAACTTCAAGTGAGACAGTTACTTTGGCAGGTGGAAATACTATTGCATTTACTAGTGGATATGCAAACCCAGAGTTACAACCTGATAGTGGAAATATTGTTTATATTGAAAACAGAAAACCAATTCAGAGGGTATCGGATCAAACAGAAGATATAAAGATAATTATTGAGTTTTAAGGAATAATATGGCACAAAAAACTGACTTAAATGTTGCTCCGTATTATGACGATTTTAAAGAGAGCAAAAACTTTCATAGAGTTTTATTCAGACCTGGTTATGCGGTTCAAGCAAGAGAGTTAACACAATTACAATCTATACTTCAAAATCAAATTGAAAGATTTGGTAGTCATGTCTTTCAAGAAGGTACAGTAGTAATACCTGGCGGTATAACAGTAAGTAACGAATATAAGTCAGTTGCTTTATCAACTGCGTTTGGTGGAGAAACAATTGATGTAACTCAATACTATGACGCAATCTCACCAGTAACTATTGTTGGTGCAACGTCAGGTGTAAGAGCAAAAGTTGTAGGATACAAAGAGGCAACTGCAACTACACAACCTTTACTTTATGTTCAATACATTTCTTCTGGTAGTGATTTAGTTTCAACTGTATTCAGTAATTCAGAAAATATTTTTGCAGATAAAGCAATCACACACACAACGGCATATGCCGCAAATGCAAACTCAGCAACAACTCATACGTCTGCTGCACAAACAGGAACAGCAGTAACAGCAGGAAACGGAATATTTTATGTACGTGGACAGTTTGTACAAATGGCAGAACAAACAGTTGTGTTGTCAGATACAGAAACAGATGTTTCAAAAAGAATTGGATTTACAATTTCAGAAAGTTTAGTAACACCTGAAGATGATGAATCATTAACAGATAACGCAACAGGTTCATCTAACTTTGCAGCCAAAGGTGCTCACAGATTAAAAATAGAATTAGTACTAACTGCAATAGACACAACTTCAACGGATGATGATGAGTTTGTTGAAATTGCTAGAGTAAAAGATGGTGAATTTGAATCAGACGCAAGACCTACTGACTATTCAGTATTAGGTGATACACTTGCACGTAGAACGTTTGACGAATCAGGTGATTATACAGTAAGACCATTTCAAATAGATGCTAGAGAATTAGTTACAAACAGACATAAAGATGTAGAGTTTCAAGGAGTGTATGCTGTAGGTGCAACAACGGATGACGGAAATGTTGCTGACGAAAGTAGATTTGCATTAGCAGTATCACCAGGTAAAGCATATGTTAAAGGATATGAAATAGAAAAGACTGGTGTTACATTTAAAGATATAAGCAAAGCAAGAGAGTTTGATACAGTAAACGCTGGATCAGTAAATACAGAATTAGGAAACTTTGTAAAAATTACTAATGTTTATGGACAACCAGATGTCACTTCAATAACAGGTGAAACAACTCCATATAAAACAATTCAATTACATGATGATGTTATATCAACAAGAGGTACTGCGTCAGGTACACAAATTGGTGTTGCAAGAGCAAGAACAATAGAATATAATTCTGGTACTGCTGGAAATACAGACGCAATATACAATCTATATCTTTTTGATATTAGACCATTTACATATTTAACTTTAAATGATAGTCCAAGTGCAGAGTTAACTGCCAATCATTCAAATGGTGGTGTAAGAGTAACAGGAAATACTTCAGGTGCTACAGGATTTGTATTTGGTGCATTGACTTCAGGTACGCAAGTAGTTTTAACAAACGTATCTGGTACATTCTCTACAGGAGAAAAATTAATAGTTTCTGATAGTGCAGAAACAGACCAAATAGTAGAAAACTCAAGCAATGCTGATTTAACAGTATCATCTATTGTATCACATAAATTTTCAGATACTAGATCAGTATTCCAAGATGATGATGACTCAGGTCAAGATTTTACAGCAGACTTAGTTTTAGAAAGGACTGCTACAGGAGACGCAGGTCAATTAATTATAGACGGAACGGATAGTAATTCTACAGACTCAAATGATAACATAGTTTTAGAGGAAGATAACTCTACAACACTTGCGTTAGAAACAGAACAAATTGGTAAGTTAGTAGACTCAGAAAAAAATATTGCTTTATATAGATTATCTAAAAAAGTTATTAAGACATTATTAACTGCAAGTAATTCAGGTGCGTCTGATACACAACTTACACTTAGAAAACAATTTATAGGAACAACAAATAGTGCAGGTGCTGTTTCGTTTACTGCTGGAGCAAATGAAACTTTTCTAGGATTTACTGAGGCAGATTATACTTTAACAGTATTAACTGCTGGATCAGGTAGTGCGTCTCAAGGTGACGTGGTATCTGCTAGTGGAAAAATTAGTGGTACTGCAACTGCAACAATAACAATTACAGACAATACAAATTTTGGAAATGCAGCTAAAGTTAAATTAACTGCAACTGTATTAAAAACAAATATAACACAAAGATTAAAAACAACTAACTTATCTAAACAAGTTAAAGTTGCTGGAGCAACAACAGGTGCGTTTGGAACAAGACCTACAGATAAAGTAATATCACTAGGAAGAGCAGACGCATTTAGAGTTGGTGCAGTATTTGATTCAGAAAGTACAAGTTCAGATGCTACTGCACCTACATTAACATTAACATCAACTTCTGGCACTTTTGTTAGAGGAGAAAAAATTACTGGTGGAACGTCTGGTGCAATAGGTAGAGTTATATCTCCTACATCACCTATATCATATTATTTACAAAATGGTAATGGTGCAACTGACTTCCAAGCAGATGAAACTATTACAGGAGCTCATTCTGGTGCAACTGCTACAGTTTCAAGTAAAACTGATGGTAGTAAAATTATTACATCTAACTATGTTTTAGATACAGGACAAAGAGATAACTTTTATGATATCGCAAGATTAGAATTAAAGGCAGGAGCTTCTACACCAAGAGGAAGACTGTTAGTAGTATTTGATTACTTCTCACATAGTACAGGTGCATTCTTCTCAGTAGATTCATATTCAGATCAAGCAGGTATGATGGAATACGACAATATTCCAACTTACACAGCAACAAGAGTTGACCCAGATGAGCCAGAGCCAACTGGTGAGTTTGAATTAACAGATTGTTTAGACTTTAGACCAACTGCTGAAAACATAACAGGTGCAACTGATACAAACTCAGCAGTAGATACTATTACAGGAAACTCTTTTGATTTCTTCCATAGACAATTTGATGGTACAGGATCATCACTAGTAGATACACCTAAACCAAATACTTTAGGAACACTTGACTTTGAGTTTTATTTAAGTAAAAGAGCAGCTGTATATTTAACAGAAAAAGGTGAGTTTAAAATAATAGAAGGTACTTCTGCTGAAGTTCCAACTAATCCAGCAGAATTAAAAGGTGCAATGAAACTTGCTAGTGTTAATATACCTGCATATACAAAAAAACCAACAGACGTTGTAATTGAAAGAGAAAAGACACAAAGATTTACAATGAGAGATATTGGTAAGTTACAAGATAGAATACAAAACTTAGAATACTATACTAACTTATCTTTATTAGAAAGAGACGCAGAGTCTTTTGAAACTACAGATGCTCAAGGATTAAACAGATTTAAATCAGGTTTCATAGTAGATAACTTTGCAGGTCACAGAGTTGGTGATGTTAAAAACAAAGATTACAAAAACTCTATTGACCAAGAGAAAAAAGAATTAAGACCTAAGAACGTATTGAGAGCTGCAGAATTAGTAGAGACTGTATCTACTGAGGCAGAAAGAACAGCATTAGGTTATCAAAAAACAGGTGATCTAATAACTTTACCATATACACAAACAACTCATACAGAAAACCCTTACGCAACTAGAACAGAAAAAGTACAACCTGTCATGACTTCTCAATGGGTTGGATTAATACAATTAACACCTTCAGGTGACGAATGGTTTGAAACAGAACAAGCACCTACGTTGGTAATTAACGTTGATGGTAACTATGATGCTGTTCTCGCTGCAAATGAAAACCAAATTGGTACATTGTGGAATGCATGGGAAACACAATGGTCTGGTGTTGTATCAAGAAGAACAACAAGACAAAATACAGGTGCTCAAATAATTACTAGAGCAATTGAAACTGTAAGATCAGATTTAAGTAGAACAGGTATTAAAACAGAAGTAGTAGAACAAATAGACGAAGTATCTCAAGGTAACTCAGTCATATCAACTGCGTTGATACCTTGGGTTAGACCTAGAAATGTAGCATTTACAGGAACAGGATTTTTACCTAATACAAAAGTCTTTGTATTCTTTGATGGTACAGATATGAAATCTTTTGTAACACCTGAATCAACTGAGTTTACACAAGATAGTGCAACACCAACTAAAGGTGCTCAATTAGTTACTTCTGCAAATGGATCTGTAAACGGAACAATGGAAATACCTGATTGGAAACCTGCAGGTCAAGAATCAAATCCAAAATTTAAAACAGGTGAATTAGAATTTAGAATTACTTCTAGCGAAACTAATATTAAAGATCCACAACCTTCAACTGCTGGAAATACAACTTATATTGCAAAAGGAATATTAGAAACAGAACAAGAAACAATAATTGCAACTAGAAATGCTATTGTTACACAAACAAACGTTACTGAAAATACTACTAGAACGGATACATCATCTAGAGTAATACGAACAGAACAAATAGATAGAGGTCGTGGTATGGGTCAAG
>CEQL01149278.1_pt1 | contig 20471 bp, 9 predicted proteins | sample 356281 | NCBI WGS metagenome assembly CEQL01 (sample SAMEA2621203, study PRJEB7988) | marine metagenome | biome: marine biome (ENVO:00000447); feature: surface water layer (ENVO:00002042); material: "saline water (ENVO:00002010), including plankton (ENVO:xxxxxxxx)" | depth 5 m
CTTGTAGCATTATAGGTCGACATTAATGTCAAAGAACCTTTTGGAACTCGTTGTAAGAAGTTTTCACAATTACTCCAAAATTTATCAGTATCCATTCCGTCTCTCATGTATTCAGCGTGTTTTCCCCAAGATTCTATACTTGTAAATAATCCGAAGTTCCATACTAAATCTTTATCACAAATGTATTTTATTTTATCAATGAACTCATCAATTAAGTCTTGAGGACCTGATAGATTTGAGTTTACTGATAGTTCTAATTGTGGATTTATCGTAGGATTGTCTATTATGTAGTCCAATACCTTAAATGTATCTTTTTGAATCAAAGGTTCGCCACCTGTAATACGAAAGGTATGTAATTTAGGGAATAAATCAGGCCACCACTTCCAAAATGCTTCTCTATATGGGTTCGGTTGTGTGTATGGTATAGGGTATATTTCCCCATTTTTCATCCATTCTGTATTATTATAATGAATTGAAGTTGGATACGGGCCTAAGTTTTCTATTTCAGACTGCCATCTTGAAGAACTTTTTACATCACAATATCCACATGCCATATTACATTGATTACTGAACGATATTTCGACATAAGATGGTATAACATCCTCTAAAGCAGTTGATTTTTTTATACCATGAAAATAAGGAAAGGCCCATCCCTCACCACTTTTCATTATCCTATCACTAAATGATTCAGGATTCGAATCCTCTACTTTCCAACAATAATCACACTCTTTAGGTTTTTCATTGTTCAACATTTGCTTACGAAGTTCTTTTTTATACTTGGTATTGTGTAATGCTGAAGGACTACCTCGTAATTCTTCGATTGGTACTTTATGTGGGGATGGATGGTGACAACTATGGTTAGTTCCATTTTGTAAATGAATTGTTACCTGATTCCATTTAGCTAAACAAAACCCTTCTCCAACTTTATTCAATTCTGTTTTTAGTCTCTTTAAGTTTTCTAAACCATCTGCACTCATCAAATGCCAAAATTGGTCGTCATCATAATCTACTTGTTTAACAGCCTCGTATCTTATTAATTTTTTAGCTATCTTCAATCTTTCTTTAGGAGTTCTGATAAGTTTTTCATGAAACATCCTATTGACTTCTTGTTCTATTCGAGGTGTTTTTATCTCTATGTATTCTTGGATTTGTTTCTTTACATCTTCTACTTCATTTTGTCCAATAACACCCTTTTGTAACCAAAATAATAAATCTTTTTCTATATTCATAGTAGTCCCTCACAGGCACGATAAAAAGTTTCCATTTCAGGAAAAGTTTCTAAGAAACTTTTTTCTCTTCTTATATCGAACTCTCTTATCATCTTGACAAAATCCTTTCTTTGTCTGACTAACCAAGATACATCCTCAATTGGTGCCTTCATCCAATCAATAAGTCTTCTAACTTTTTCTATTTCGATTTCGTAGTAACCCGTGTGTCCATGATTTCTAATATGGACAAATTTTTCATCAGATAAATCCTTTATCATCTGATAAGTTTTTTCCATCTTATCAATAAAGTTTGTTGGTAATATTCTTACTTGAAAGAATTCAGGATATCTTAAGTAAGATGTGTCTAATAGAATCGCGTAATGTCTGTATCTTTCACCATTATAATGTTTTTGTTTTAGGTCAAATACTTTACGAATAACCTTATCATAAGAAAGAACACTCAAAGCATTATAAGTTGCCATGATTGTAATATCAGGTTTCTTACACTCTGTTAAAAACTTATCAACATGGTTCCAAAATCTTTTACTATCCATTCCGTCACGGATATATTCTGCTTGTTCATCGTCAGCTTCTATACTTGTATATATACCAAAATTTTTGACCATGTTTCCATCAGTTATAATTTTTACCTTTTCTATAAATTCATCAAATACATCTTCGGGTACAGAACAATTTGTATTAATCGACATGACTAAATTAGGATTTTCTTCGTGATGTTCTATTATGTAATCAAGAATATAGAATGTTTCTTTGTGTAATAGTGGTTCACCGCCTGTTATTCTGAATGTATGTAAATCTTTGAATAGGTCTGGCCACCATTTCATGAAAGCATCAATGTAAGGATTTGGTTCATCATACCTAATAGGCATCATATCACCTTCTTCCATCCAATCAGTATTGTTAAACATACCACTCGTAGGATATGGGCCGTGTCGATTGATTTCACTTTGCCATCTTGATGAACTTTTTACATCACAATACATACATCTCATATTACACTTATTCGAAAATGATATTTCTACATAAGGTGGATTTATATTTTCACTACCATCCATTTTTTTAGTTTTATCAAAGTCAGGAAAAGCCCACTCTTCAGAACTTTTAAAATGTCTATCTGAGAATGCATCTTTATTAGAATCTTCTACATTCCAACAATACTCACACTCAGGTGGTCTTTCATCATTTAACATTTGAGTTCTTTGTTTCTTCTTAAACTCGGTATTATGTAGTGCCGTAGGATTAGCCTCAAGTTCACTCAAGGGTATTTTGTGTGGTGTTGGGTGGTGACAACTATGTGTCATGCCAGTTTGAAGTAATACTGTAACTTGATTCCATTTTGCTAAACAGAATCCTCTACCAACTTCATTTAACTTTTTTCTAAACCAAGAAATTTCTTCTATTTCATCAAGATATTTTTTATCTTTCATCTCATCATCGGTATAAACCTTTTCAACTTTAGTATCCATTTTGTGTTCATACTCAACAAGATGTATTCTTTTTTGAAGTTCGTCTTCTAAATCTTTTAATCGACCAAGTTTCCACAACTTCATTATCTCTTCATTTACAAGTTCTGAGTTGTGATGTTCACATAATTCTAATGTCATTCTAGCCGATAATTCTTCCTCAAAACTTTCAAAAGTCATAGATTCAAGTCTTCCATCAATAAAATCACTTCTGTGTTTCTCACATTCCTCTAATGTTAATCTTTCTTGTAATTCAATACGAAATGATTCTTGTGTTCTTTCTTTTAACTTTTCGTTAATCCATTTACTATCGTGTTTTTCACACTCTTCTAAACATATTCTTTCACCAACCTCATCATCAAAGTCTAAGAATTTTTTATCTTTATTTTCTTTAATTCTTTTTTCTGTCCAATCTGTGGCATGTAATTCGAAATCTTTTAGTTTAATTACCAACCACATCCTTTCAGATTGTCTTTTGGCAAAAGGATAATACTTGAGATATTTTTCTACATAGGGAGTTAGGTTACTTTCTATTTCTTCTTCCGTCCAAAACTCATTACCTTCTTCATCCCATTCTTCGAAAGTTTCTTCTATCTCATCTATTTCTAATTGTGTAAATTCTTTTATCTTAAACATTTTTTCTCAATAAAGTTAGACCAGTTGAGCTAAGATTCATAGATTTATCTTTGAAATCAAATAAGTTAAATTGTTGCCAATCATCTGAAATTTCTTTTATAAATTGTGATGGCCCATAACAAGTATCATGAGATTCACCATCATAGGTTTCGAATGAATCCCAATATCGTTTATCAGTATCGTGTATACTAATTATACCATTTTCATTAAGTATCGTGGAATATAAATCAAAATCTTTTTTTACCCCTTCATAAGTATGGTCGGCATCAATATGTAGGTAATCTATTTTTATGTCTCTTTTTATAAAAAAATCATAGAAAGCATTTTCTGTAGTTGTATTTAAAAATTTTGGATTAAAATTTTCTCTCAAAAAAGAATCACTTTCCATCCAATCCACTTCACCATTGAATCCATTTGTTGCATCCACAACATAGACTTCACCAGTTTGATTCTCACCATACATATGGGTTTCGTTTAATTCCCATACACAATCTGTCATTAATCTTGGAACATATCCACCACCACTACCAAGACAGACACAAACTCGTGCTTTAAGATAATATGGTATTGAGAAATAAAATATACCAGCACCCATGTACAAATCATTAGCACCATGTGTCCAACGATAAGATACTGAACCACTTTCTTTATTTCTTGTTATTGAGTCGTAAATCCAACCACGATTTAATATTGACATTTAAAACCTATTATTCTCCAATAATATATATTAAGCAGGATCTGAATTCGTTCCTTTATTATGCACCAATACACCACCAGCAAAATAAACATCCAAGTCTTCAACATTTATGTTAACAACTTCAACTTCACCATTTATGTAATTAATTGTCTCTACTTCAAAAAGACTACCATCGTGATTTAAAAGTGATGAACCTATCCATATTTTGTCAGGTGTTTTCCAAGACCAAATACCCTCTTCTAAAACCCAAAAATGGTGTTCAGAAGTAACTTTGATGACATTGTTTATGTTGTAGTAACCTTGTTTGAAGTCGTAAAATATATCTTTAATAGTGACATTTTGTGAAGTCAAACTCGACATAGAATCTGTCGATGTAAATGATGACCATTGTGAAAATCCTAAATCTTCATCAGGTAAATTAGGTATAACAACACTTGCCAAGGTATCACCTTCATTCAAACTCGATATAGGTTGACTTGTACCATCTGACATCTTTATCAGTACATCAGGTAAGAAACATGCGGTAGATAATCCACCATAAGTATCTTGTATTTCAACTGTTTTGTTTATATTTGTATTGTATCTCGTAGCGTGGTCATTGAATCCGTCACTTTGACCATCTTCATTTAACTTACCACTTATCACCACTTCGGTATCACTAAAATTAGAACCTTCCCATCTTCTAAAAAATACCGAGTCCAATAAAGGTTGATGGTCTGACGATGCTGAGACTGCAGTAAATCTTAATTTCAAATTCTGTGTTACACCTGAAGAACCACTTGTATAAAAATCATGTCTAAATTTGTACCATTGACCTTGTTCTCCACACATATTAGCTCCGTCAAAAGTAGTTTGATGGTAGGCCCCACTTATTTCTAATTGAATCTGACCTGCATCAGCACTTGAAGAACCATGTGCTACAATTTCGTATGTGGAATTACCTTTAACCGTGAATGTTTGTTCGATATAACCATCTTGAGCAATAAATTTTACTGCGTAGGAATTTGAAGAACTTGGAGCGGCATTATTGGATTGTTTTTCTATAACAGGAGGATCCATCAAGTGACCACCACTTTCTACCCAATTATTAAGTAAATCATTTCCTGAAAATGCATCAGTCGTCCAATTATCAAAATCACCATCCGTGACTAAGTTTGCTTCAAATGATTTTGATATAAATCCTACATTTGCAACTTCGGCTATGGCACCAGCCTCAAATACAGCAGTATAATCTTGATTAGCCTGAGGCCCAAATAAACTATCGTTACCTGAAGACCATGTGAAGTTCTGATGTCTACTTCCAATTCTTGATTCAAATAAACTATTTTCATCACCGAATGTCATCGTGTAGGTTTCATTGGTCTGTTCATCGACATATTGAAATCCACTAAGTGTATTATCAACTGAACCTATGTAAAAATCACTCAAGGAAGTTTTAGCCGTACCACTATCTCTACCAGCACTATTTAAACTTGTCTTGGATGTGTAATCAGAGTTTCCAACCGCAGTAGCTCTACCGAGTTTTCCTAATGATAATTTTGTTCCATTTGGTGGTGTTGCCAAAAAAGTCTCCCAAAAAAACGACCATAAAAAAGAAACGCAAAAAAGACACATATGTCTTAATACGCGTGTGTCTACTATAAATATTAACTATTATATATTTCTAAATATTTGTCCGTCCACTCTTTTTTGTTATCCCATTGTCTTAGGTGTTCCCTAAATCCATTTAGATAATCATTTCTTTCTTGAACGGATAATTGAGATATGTTATCAACTTGTTGTTTGAATTGTTCCTTTGTGAATGCTCTAAAGGGATATTCGAAGTCCTTTAACCAATCCATCTGTAGTATTGGTAGTTTTCCATAATCAAATGCTTGAAAGATTGAATATCCGAATGGTTCATTCAAATGACATGAGTGTGAAATACCCCAATCTTGTCGGCGGTAAAATCTATCCAAATGTCTGTAATTAAACTGATACAGACGCGTCTTTTCAAATAAACACTTGTAGTTGGCCTTCCACCATCTCCAATCATACACATCGGTAAATGCGTAACTCTCAATACCATCCAAGAAATGTGGTGCCTTTCTTGTCTCACATCTTGCTGCGAATCCTACCTTATTACTATTGTTACACATGAGATTGTTTTTGAATTCATAAAAGTTTGGTATGTTTATCACATCCTTGACTCTATCATGTAGAGGAACATCTTTCAGACCAATCCATATTACCTTGTCTGCCATCTCAGTAACACGAGTCTCCCATTGTGGATTAGCACTATAATGTTTTAACTTAGGTACATTGAGTTGAAAACCAGCTTTAAGTGAGAGTTCCACACTAACATGAATGACAACACTTTTCAACTTATCTTGGTTCTGTGTGATTAGTTTGTGAGGTGTGTAGTATCCATGTAGTATGTGTAGTCTTCTACATTCATTCATGTACTTGTTGAAAAGTTCTTGGTCATCACCCTGCCATAGTATTTCAATCGGTGATGAAAAATTTACCTTGAAACCATCAGGTCGGCGTCTGTGTATCAATAATTTACTTGGATGGTCGAGTTTAGGTGCTACATTCTCCAACCAATAATTTACCCAAACATCACTACCACCATAAACCATACTTCCACCGCCTGTGGAATAATATACATCATAACTCATTAAGCGTCCTTATCATGAACATTGTGAACCAATAGACCATTTGCAAAGTAAACATCGTAAGGTTCAACATTTAGATTTACGGTTTCAAGGGATTCCTCTTTGTATTGTATACTGAATATCGTAATGAACTCATTTAACGAAGTCATCAACTCATCACCTGTTCTTAGTTCATTGGTTTTCTTAAAACTATAATTTCCGTTTCTCAATACAAAAAATGGATGTTCCCATGTTGCCTTTAAATCATTGTTTATCAAATAATAATTATCATAAAAATCATAGTACACATCAAAAACACTGCCTGTTGTGAAGTTCAAAGTAGTTGAATCGGGTACTCCAATCCATTGTTTCCAAGTGTCTTCTGCGTCAAAATCAAGTGGTACACCTGATATGTCTACGGTTTTTATCTCATCACCTATATTGATATCTTCTATTAATCGTGTACTTCCATCTCCAAGAGTTATTGTACTTCCAACACCAAAACATCCTCTTCCACCATAGGAATCATATGTTGCACCATAAAATTCATCGAATCTAATGACATTATCTTGGTCATTCGCACCACTAACAGGTCCTCCATTATACCAATCAAAGTTTGGTTTGTTCCAAGTTTCCGTGGCGTTAAATACATCAGTTGCTGCTCCTCCATCAGTAAGACCACCCACACTTGCGAAGTCATTGTAAAGGTCATGAATATCACTATTGGCAGTAGTACCTGAAAAACCTCTTTCGACATTAATATCATTTATACTTATGGATGAATCCATAGTGATTACTGGAATTAAAATTGAACCACTTCCAGCAACATCTCCACCAGCAGATGTGACTGATAAAGTTGTAAAGTTTCCTTTTATAGCAGGAGTACCTGTGTTGTTGGCCAATCCTTCCCAACTACCACTTGAGTAATTTTTTCCACTGGTGGTAACTGACACGGCTCCAAGTACACCATTGGAAGATTGTACCTTACCTGCAAAACCACTTCCTTGTCCTACCCTATCACGAGCCGTAACTTGATAGGTTATGTTGTGGCCGAATCCACCGCCACCATTAACTACTGTGACAGCCGTTATTTTAAATCCGTCTTGAAGTGCCATCTTCCAATACCTTTAATCTATTGGACAAATCTTCTATAAGAGTTTGTTGTTCCTTAATTGCTTCAACCAATAATGGTACGACTTTCTCGTACTGAATTGCTTTTATTCCATCCTCACGAGTTATAACGATTTCAGGTAAAACCTTTTCGACCTCTTGAGCTATCAACCCAACATCTTGTCCCAATTGTTGTTGTAGTGGAGTGGATTTTTCGTTCCAATCAAACCTCACACCACTAATTTGTTTGACTTTGAAAATGGCACTTTCTATCGGTCTCACATTATCCTTCAATGTGATATCGGAAGAATAGTATGCGGTGATGTTACTGGTGGCGTATATCTCACCCGTTACCTTGAGTGAAACTACCGGGTCGCCAGTACCACCAATGTGTACCCTTTCCGATGTATCTAAGTATGCTCCTTGATCTGTAAATGCCATTATTGAACTACCTCATTGTATAAAGATAAATATTCATCAACCATTTTAGTCTTGTTTCCAAACTTTTTAATGTTGATTTGCTGTGAATCTATCCTTTCTTTTATTTCTTCATCAGAAGTTTTATAAAATTTTTCTAAAGCCTTTTCAATTGGAAAATCATCCGTAAAACAAAAAGATGAATCTCCTAACACTTCATATGTACCTGTATTCTTGTAGATTAATGATGGTGTACCCAAAATTACCGATTCCAACGCGGTAAATCCAAAAGGTTCATAAAGTGCTGGACAAAGCATAATATCCGAGACTTCATTTATTTTTTCCATACCCTTTTCATCCAACACTCCATAAAAACGAACATTATCTTTTTTGAGTAATTTCATGTGTAGTAAAGGAGAAAAATAATCACCTGATAGATGAAATGTCTTGTCATCATTCATTGGAACTACATCTAAAAGACTAAACCAATTTTTTCTCATGGCCCATCTGTGAGAGAAGGCAATATTTTTTGTTTTGTAATTATTTTTTATATTAAAATCCTTGTAAATATTCATAGAATTGTAAATCACCTTACAATTTTCAAAATTATCTCCCAAACTTTTTGCAACTTTCATATCATTTTGGGAGATATAAATCACCACATCGGACAACTCACTAATCTTTGTGTTGTAATGTTCTGATGCAATAAATGTAGAAAATGTATTATAAAATAATTCGGCGTTTAATACATCACACCTTGAAAATTCATAAGAATTATCTTTCTTTTGTAAAGAATGCGTAGTTGTAATAATTTTTGTTCCATTCTCTTTCAATTCTAATAGTTTACTAAAAAATTTGAATTCAAATTCAGGATTTTCAAAATTCAATATTGTGGTGTGGTAATGTATTACATCCCATTTTTCAGCGTTCAACACCTCTTCAACATGAGGCCAAAGCCAATTTATTATAAAATGATAATATCCTTTAGTGAATTCTTTCTCAACCCCTTTTTTATTTCTTGTCGAAACAAAGTATAATTCATGTTCATGATTCGATTCAATCAATCCTTGAAAATAATATCTAAACCAAGAGGCTATACCATGTTTATCGTTGAGTGATGCTGGTGCTAAATTTAATATTTTCATACAAACACCTTTTTTGAATTATAAAATTTTTTCTTTTCACAATTTAAATGTGCTAATTTAGCCACAATCAATTGTGGTATTTTCATTTGAAGTCCCTTTATATCTTGTAATTTTTCTTCCCATAATTTATAGAATTTTTCTTCACTTGAAATCAGATAAGGACTCCATGTACAAAATAATTCACATCCAAAAGTATTCAAATCTGAGTTTGAATATGTTCCCTTTTGAAGTAAAAGAAAATTAAAATATCCCCAATTATAATCTCTTATATCCATTGGAAATTCAGCAGCATCCCAAATGTATTTGATACCCTTTGATTCAATATTAATTGAATCACTATCGTGAATTAATACTTTTAAGATATGTTTTTCGTTATCGTAAAATTTGTGATTAATCATTTTGTAACCTATTATGTATTGATGTTGCCATAGTGGAATAGTCAACACTTCCACTAAATCTCATTTCTCTATCTATGTTAGGAATTTTCAAACTTTGACTTACATTAGTATCTGAATGTCCAACCCAAACTAATGTTTGGTCTACTCCATAATCCCTACCTAACATATCTTGATATTCAGAACCCATAGCCACAGAACGAATGTTCTTGTTCATCTCTGATAAATATTCATTACCTACCCATGAACCACTATTTTTGTTGTTAGGATTATATGCACCCTGCAAAGGAATGATGTAACTCGAACTTGTTTCATTGAGTAAATCTAAGTTATTATAATAATCTAACTTGGATGAAAAGTTATAACTACCGATACAATTCAAACCTAAAGTTTCAAGAACTTGCTCAGTTGCTAATATTTCATAAGAACCGCTATCCTTAGAATATAATTCCTTAGCCAATGTGGTTTTACCTGATGCCCATTTGTCACTCAGAATAAATATATTTTTAGACTTGTCATTTTTTATGGTTGAGTAATCATTGAACCACCACATTACTCTTTTCTGATGAGCTGAATCATCTGCACGATATACATACTTTTTATTCCAAGGTTTAAAATTGTCATCATTGAAATGATACATCCAACCTTCTGACCATATCATCTTCTTGGTAGTCACACCAAACTGATTTACCAAGTACCAATAGTAATCTATCTCATGCTGTGTTATCTCCCAAACATAACAAGATTGATTTTTGTTGATTAACATGGTGTGTAATTTTTCAACCTTTTCCTTGACAAATCCATGAGTCAATACCATGTCATCGTAATATCCTAACATTCCCATTCCCATTACATCCAATGTTCTATTTTTACCATCCGTCCAAGCCGTACCTGAATCACAAAAAATAATCAAATCACATTCTTGTATCCAACTGATAATTTGTTGTTTATCACTTGAGAAACTATAGGTGTCATCCCAATTATTGAGCCTTGGTTCGTGAAATGATTTCTGAAGAGTAGTTGAAAAATCAACCACACCTAATACTTGGTAATTGTAAGGATTGAATGTTTGTAAATAATTTAACCAAGTATTACAAACCTTATTATATCCAAATAACAAAACTTTGGCACCATTTGTTTTCTTGTGGAATTCCAAAAATTTTTGAAATTGATTTCTATAAACTTCCATAATGATTTTTCCTAAGTAAAAGTAGATGGTATGCTTTCATATCCAGCGACTCCACCTTCCCTTTCTGTTTGAAATTCTGAATAAATTTTATATCCGACACCAGCTGCTGCACCATCCTCATCCTTGTCAATGGCTAATATCTTTCCACCCTTACCAACCAACATGATAGGGACTACCACAGGTGTTGAATCAAACGCAACAATCTTTCTACCACTATCTGCCCATTTATCATTGATTTGTGCCGTACTCGTACTACCAGTTTTTCCGTGAGGTTGTGCAAATACACCCGGCATGTAGACTACTGGATAATAGGATTGAAAAGTATTTGTATAATCACCTGCGGAAGCTCCTGCAGTTGGACTTCTTTCCACATAATCTTCAGGATTATTTTGAGGAGTATTTGCGTGGTTAGAATACCTTATACCTCTATTGAAACAATCCCTAATTACCGTTGTTACATTGTAACCTGCACATGCTATACCAGCTGGCATCCTACTTGAGGCGTTGTGAACGAATAGTTCTGAACCTGAGCGGTAAGCATCAACCGTACCAGCCAAGGCGTTAGCTTGACTTGTGTAGATTGGAACCAATCTATCCATACTTGTGTTGAAACCAGCATGTTGGTTTGGTGCGCCGTTGCTGGTGTTGATGATAGCATCGTGACTTCTATGGTATTGTGCATGATTCTCACCCAAATCACCATTGAATCCATAAGAAGGAACCTGAGCTGTCACATAGGCTATTTCCGTCATCATTCCCTTTCCGATGGCTATGTATCCACTTTCACCAGTTGTTGTGTTCTTTATTAAACCAACATGACCACCATATACTGAAGCGTGTGTAGCTGATGTGTTAATGCTGAATGAACCATCCGCCAAACCATCATCGGTTGAATAACCAGTACTTACCAACCTTGTGAATAAAACCGTTGCGGTTTCACTTATCTCAAAGGATGTGTTCATGGTTCCAGCTCCGCTCTGACCTGAATAACTCGGTGCACCAACACTACCCATGATTGCTCTTAAATTTTTTCCATAATTTCCTCTTCCACAAGAACTGAGACCATTACATTGAGTAGTATTAGATCCTGCGGTGCTCAACACTGCATGTATCTCTCCACCTGCAATTTGGAATGTCGCGAAATAATCTTTTCTTATCTCAACACCACTTGTAGTGTTGAATGGAGATGATGGTTTACCAATTGATATAAATGAATCAGGCTGTGCACTTCCACTATCAGCCTTTCCAACTGTCATACTACCACTCAAGAATATAGAACTTGAAATGTTTAAATTAGTACCATCAAAATTTATATTATTTTCATCCGAATTACCAACCTTGAACTTACCTGTTCCATCTGCGTAAAATCCAGTTCCACTATCAAAAGCCGTTGGTGGTGTTGAACCAAGTGCTATCTTACCACTATTGGTTCCACTATCAACTATCAGATTATTAGTTGCCAAATCAAAAGTATCAGACTTAATCTCCAAGGTATTACCACCAGCGTCAAATTTGAGGAAGTTACTTGCATCTCCTCTCACCAAGAAGTCACCAGTTCCGTCCATGTAAACACCTTTATTGGTTCCACCAACACTTGAGTTTGGTGTTGCTCCAAGTGCTATCTTACCATTGTTTGTCGAACTATCAATGACGAGTGTCGAGGTGAACAAGCTAAAAATTTGTGAACTAATTGTTACATGACCACTACTTGCTGCGTATTGTATAAAACTACCACCAGTACTTCCTAATAATAAATTACCTGAACCATCAACATAGAATCCTGTACCACTCGTATGTGCACTTGGTGGTGATGCTCCAAGTGCAATCTTACCAGTTCCCGCACTATCCATGATGATGGTAGAGGCGTCTAAATCAAATGTTTCAGACTTAATTTCTATTGTATTTCCACTCGCAGCGAACTTTAAGAAGTTATTCGCGTCACCTCTTACCAAGAAGTCACCCTTCCCACTCATGTAAACACCCTTGTTGGTTCCACTCACATTCGTGTTTGTTGGATTACCCAAGGCAATCGTACCAAAATTTGTGGCAGAATCTATTATCAATGTCGAAGTGGCTAAATCAAATACCTCTGCTCCAATACTGAGTTGTCCAGCTTTGAGTCTAATAAAATTATCTGTATCGTGTTGAAAATTAAATTCACCACTACCACTCAACAAAAGACCATTTGAATTTAAATCAGCCAAAGAAGCAGATGTATCAGCCAACGCAATCATTTGAGTTGTACTATCTATATCAAGTTTTGCTGTGTCGATTACTAATTCTGAAGCCTTTAATAGTAATGTGTTATCGCTAAATCTTAAGAAGTTATTTGAATCACCTTGAAGATTGAAATCTCCACTACCACTCAAAAATATACCATTAGAGGAAAGGTCTGTAGGAATTGTTGTACCTAAGGCAATACTACCACCACCATTTCCAAGTAACTTAGTATTGCTACCAAGACTCATGGAAGCATGTGTTGATGATATTTCTATGTCGCTGGCATCCAATTCAAAGTTAGTAGATTGTATTGCCATGTTTCCATTACTTCCGCTCAAGAAATTTGTAGAATCACCCAAGAAGAAATCAGGTGATTTCATTATTATTGATGAACCATTGAAATGGATAAAGTTATCTCCACTTGTGGCACTTCCAACCCTAAACTTACCACCACCATCAATGTAGACACCAGTATTTGCTGTTTCTGTGATACTTGATGCACTTGAACCTAACTTCATAACACCATTACCACCACCACCAGCACTATCCATGATGAGTGTACCTGCGTCTAAGTCAAATGTTTCTGTTTTGAGTTGAAGGGTATTTGAATAAACTTTAATAAAATTGTCGGCGTCAGCTCTTACTAAAAAGTCACCAGTACCATCCATATAAATACCTGCAGTGGATGTGTGGGCTACTGAGGATGGTGCCGAAGGACTTCCAAGTGCTATCTTACCACTATTTGCTGCACTATTCATAACAAGAGTAGTGGCATCTAAATCAAAGGTTCCAGCTTTAACTGTTAAATCAGTTCCTATCCTTCTTAGGAAGTTGTTAGAATCACCTTGTAGATTGAAATCACCACTACCACTTAAAAATATACCATTAGATGCGAGGTCTGTAGGTATGGGAGAACCCATAGCAACACTACCACCACTATTTCCAAGCATCTTAACATTACTACCAAGACTCATGGATGCGTGAGTCGAAGATAATTCTATATCTGAAGCGTCCAATTCAAAATTGACTGACTTAATATTTAGATTACCATTACTACCACTCAAATGATTTGTAGCATCACCCAAAAAGAAGTCCGATGTCTTCATCACGACACTACCACTTGCAAATCTAATATATCCTGTATTGGCAGTACCTTGTTTGATTAATGTGTTTCCACTACTATCAACTCTAAAACCAGTAGATGAATCTCCTACATCGTCTGCGTTTGCCAAAGACCCAAGTGATATAAGACCACTTGTACCAGTTAGGTTGAATTGTGATGCTTTGATATCAAGTGTATTTGCTTGACCATCAAATGATATGTAATTACTTGAGTCTGCTGCTACCTCAAACTTGGCGTGTCCATTATCGGTTCCAAAGATTATACCTTCCGTAGATTGGTCAAATTGACTAAAGTTTGACTTTCCAACTGTTACAAATCTATCGGTTCCATCGTCACTAATTGTGATTGAATTAGAAGAACCAACCGTTATGGTGGAAGTTGAACCACCAACCAAATCAATTTTTCCACCACCTAAACTCATTGAGTTATGTGTTGATGAGATTTCTATGTCACCAGCGTCAACTTCTAATTTTGTTGTCTTGATATCAACACCATTACTCGTGTCGAACTTAATTATATTTACACTATTTGAATCACCAAGAAAGAAGCGTGAGTCTGTGTTTGTTTTTTCTAATACAAATCCAGCATTTGTGGTATCATCGAATGAGGTTTTACCAGCTTTAATTATTGCCTGTGAAGAGGAACCACTTATATTAATATTTCTATCATAGGTTGAATTACTACCTATTCTCATGTAACCGACATTACCACCACCATCTAAGAGAACATTTCCTGCTGCAAGTGACATAGATTTATGTGTTGCTGAAATTTGTAGGTCATCTGTATTTGCTGCGAGTTCAAAGTTGGTGGTTTTGATATCAATACCACTACTACCATCGAAAATAAAATAATTTGTTGATGATTTAACAAACTCTGCTTGTGGATTTGTAGAATCCATACCAATCAAAATACCTGCAGTACCACTACCCTCATTTGAGAAACTACTCTTATTACCCATGGCAATAAAGTTATCTGAAGCTCCACCTTGAATCGTTATCTTGTTGGTAGAACCAATAGTCATCTTTGAGCTGGCTCCATCTAATAATAGATTACCCTCACCCAATGACATACTGGCGTTTGTTGAACTAATCTCTATATTTGTAGCATCAAGTTCAAAAGTTTTTGGATTTATACTTATGTTACCACTTGAATCATGTCTTATGTTGTAAGTAGCACTTCCTACTTTGAACTCACCATTGGTGTACCAATAGTTATTAGCGTTGATAAAGATACCATCATTACTTCCACCATCAACACCTCTACCGAAAATCATTTTCTGTGATGAGGATGTATCTACAAATAATTTACCAGTTATGGAACCCGTTACAGCAGTTATAGCTCCTTGTAAAAATACATTCTCTGTGAATAAACCGAAACCCGGATTTGTCTCACCGAATAATAATCCACTTGATAATCCACTCAAGTCTCCAAGTCTTGCCTTTAATTCTACATCATATATTCCACTTCCAGTTCTTTCAATGATATCAATGTATGGTGTTGCTGGGTCGGCTGGATTAGCGTTCATTCTAATGTAACCACTACCGATAGTATTTGGAGCGTTACCACTTATGTATCTACCAGTACTTACAATGACTTGAGAACCACTATAAGATTGTGCACTCGATGGAGTATCTCCAAGTGAACCACTATCTCCACTTACACCACTTCCATATCCTCTTGTGACATAAAGTTGTCCACTAAAGTCTGTGTCACTTGATGGGTCTTGTCTTGAAGCACTATTGACAAAAACATACTCGGTGGAGAATCCACTATCCGTAACCTTCTTTAAACTTAATATCTCACCTTGTACAAATCCAGTAACATTCTCGACAGACATTGTGGTTTCATTAGCAGGATAATCACCAGCTGTTCTACCACCACCTGCTAGTGCAGTTGGGAATGAAGAACCTGTTAATGTGGTTGAGTTTGCAACATATAATTGTCCACCAACAGCGTTTACAGATTCTTTTTCGAATACTGCAGTTGCCATTGTACCACGAATCTTAGCATTTTCTACTTCTAAAAATCCACCATCTGCAGCTGTTAATCTAAATCCACTACCAGCTACATCACTTGCGAATCCGCTCGATTCAATCGTACCATCACTTCTAATAATCATCTGACCACCACTCAATCTATCTTGAGTAATAGTCCAACCAGCTATTTCATTTCCATCTTGTCCTAATTTTACAAGTGTATCTGCAGAACCAGTACCAGTTCCATCGTAAATTTTTAAACCATATAAATCACTTGCATCATCACTTACCTCACCGATTCTTACAAACTCACCTGCTCCAGTCACACGACCACCATCTGAATCACTACCACTAAAGAATCGGATTCTTTCATTTCCAGCGTTTGTTGTGATTTTAAACCTATCAGTATCGATGTTTATATTATCGGATTGTAAACTTACTCCACTTGAATCTATTCTGAAGAAATTATCGTTTGAGGTTCCAACTGTAAAATCTAATTTTGGAGTACCATTATCAATACCCATGATGAAACCAGCTGTCGTGGTCTGTCCGAAATCTGTTTTATCTCCAAATCGTAAAACTCTATCACTTCCTATAGATTGTAGAATAATTGGATTTGTATTACCGATACTCATACTTGCGTGAGTAGAGGATAATTCAATATTACTTGCGTCTAATTCCAATCCTTGAGATAATCTAATGTCAAAATTGTTTCCATCAAAAGAAAAATAATTCGATGAATTTTTAGCTATTTCAAATTTAGGAGTAGTGGAATCCATTCCCATTATTATACCAGTAGTGGATTGGTCAAAATGAGAGAATGAAGTTTTACTACCCAAGACTATAAAATTATCAGTTGAACCACCTTGTATTGTTACAGCGTTAGCAGAACCAACGGTAATTTTTTTATTCACACCATCAAGATTTATATCATTTGAGCTTCCTAAACTCATTGATGCGTGGGTAGACGAAATTTCTATATTATTAGCATCTAACTCTAATCCTTGAGATAATGCTATATCAAAATTAGTTCCATCAAATGATAGAAAATTCGAACTATTTCCGACCAACTCAAATTTAGTTGTCCCATTATCGGTTCCAACAATAAATCCTGCTGTTGATTTATCAAAGTGAGTAAAAGAAGATTTACTTCCTATTACTAAGAATCTGTCTGTTCCGTCATCGGATAACTTTATAGAATTAGAAGCTCCAACTGTTATTGTAGATGTTGAACCACCAACAAGTTTAATCTTTCCTTCTCCCAAAGACATACTTGCGTGGGTGGAAGATAATTCTATGTTAGTTGCGTCCAATTCAAAATTTTGAGATTGAATACTCATGTTACCATTACTACCACTCAAGAAATTATTAGAATCTCCTAAGAAGAAGTCGGCTGATTTCATTATAATTTGTGAACCATTAAATTGTATAAAATTAGAACTAGCATCTCCTACCAATAGTTTACCAGTACCATCCACATAAAAACCTGTACCACTTGTGTGTGCTGAAGGTGGTGTTGAACCAAGTGCTATCTTACCACTACTTGTTCCACTATCTATAATCAATGTTGTGGTTGCTAAATCAAATGTTTGAGCCTTTATATCTAATCCACTTCCATTGAATGATAGGTAATTGTTTGCATCTGCTGCCACTTCAAATTTAGAAGTACCACCATCAGTTCCTAATATTACTCCAGCAGTGGATTGGTCAAAATGACTAAAGGATGTCTTACTTCCAACTACTAAAAATCTGTCTGTACCATCGTCTGATAATTTAATTGCACTTGATGCACCGATTGTGATTGTAGATGTCGAACCGCCAATCATCTTTATCTTACCCTCACCAAGACTCATTGAAGCGTGAGTAGAACTTATCTCAATATTATTAGCATCCAATTCTAAATTATTGGATTCTATCTTCATGTTTCCATTTGAACCACTTAAAAAGTTTCCATCAGAAACACTACCAAGTAAGAATGTTGGAGATACTAATTGTATTGAACTACCACTAATTACTGCAGTATCAGTACTTATATCAATACTACTACCATTGAATTTAAAATGACCACCAGTTCCTACTGCTGAAAACAATGGTGTTGATCCAGCTGCAACTCCAAGAAATACTCCTACCTCACCATAGGATTTACTTGCGAGAGCTACACCAGGTTGTAAACTTATAAACGGACTATTACTATTACCTCGTATAAGAGCTTCTCCACCAGTTCCCAAAGACATGGAAGCGTGTGTGGATGATAACTCAAGTGCAGATGTATCTAATTCAAATTTAAGTGTTTTGATATCCACACCATTAGATGTAGTAAATTTCATAAAGTTATTAGAACCATCACCAACATAAAATCTTGGAGCTCCACCATTGTAACCTAATTGAATTCCTGAATTACCAAAAGTATGTGAGTTTACAGATATTTCTGCATTATCACCATTACCATTCAATCTAATTCCACCATCACCAAGACTCGATAAGGTATTACCACTTATTGCCCATGCTGCGATTTTACCTGCAGATGCTGTTATTTGTCCTTGTGCTGTTAGATGAAAATTAGTTGAGAATATTTCTATGTTACCATTACTACCACTAACAAATTGTGAATTACTACCTAAGAAGAACTTTGGTGTTTCTAAAGTAATTTCAGAACCACTAATATGTGCCTTATCTGTATTGATGTCCAAAGTTCCATTTTTGAACTGCATATAATTCTTATTAGCACTTGTACCAGCCTTGAGTAGAATTTCACCATCCTTATTTACAAAAAATCCAGTAGATGTATCAGCTAAATCATTTACATTATTTAAATCACCTGCCTCGATATAACCAACTGCGGCATTTATTTTTATATTGTTTGCCGCTAACTGATTCTCTGTTATAGTCCAACCACCGACTTTACCACCATCAAAAAGAACTTGAGAACCAGTTACACTACCATCTTCTTTAACATTGAAGTTCGATGTACTGATGAACATATTTTTTGGGTCATCAGTTCCACCAGCTTCAGGACTACCACTAATGAATATATTAGTACTGAATAATGAAGAACTACCAATTGTAAATCCACCAATCAAACCTTTACTTGCAGTTATCGCACCTTCGAAGGCGGCCCCACTAGCAAATAAAATACCATCTTTATCAACACCAAAGTTAGGACCCATTTTGATAAAAAAGTTAGACGAATTAGAGCCTGTCGGTGTGAAATCAATATAATACTCATTTCTTAATCGGTCAAAAGCTGCTGTTGTATCAGTACCAGGTCCTTGGTCTGATTTATAAAGTGCCGCACCATCAGCATCTAATGTTGCATTTGAACCCGATAATTTATTACCAAATATTTTCCACCCAGCTATAGAACCTGATTTGAAGGTTGCCAATCCATCTGATGTTATTGATGCGGAAGCATTAGCTTGAGTTGACGCAACTCCACCTATGGTAGCAGGAGTTCTTATGTTATTTGCAGTTATATCACCTTGAACTGTTAGTGTAGAATCTTTAAATTGTAAAAAATTACCACCAGCCTTATTACCAAGTAATGTTGCCGAACCAGTTATCTGTCCACTTGATTTAAGAATGAGACTATCATCTGTTGAAGCTATTGTAGTCTCATCAACATCAAATCCACCAATAGATGCAGACCTAAAAGCTGCAAAACCTTGAGATGATATTGAAGCTGATGCGTTTTGTTCTGTAGATGGTGACCCACCTATCTGTGCTGGTGTTCTGAGATTATTTACAGTCAAATCTGCGTTAATTACAGCATCAGCTCCGATTACGAGTAATTCATTTTTAGGGTCTAAGTGAAAAAGAGATGAACTTATCTCAATGTTAGAATTACTACCACTTATAAATTGAATGGATTCTTGTCCAATAAAAAATGTATCAGTCCTAATATCTAAAACACTTGGGTCTGTTCTAAATTTAAAAAATGTATTGGCACCACCTACTAATTCTAATCCAACACCTTTGTAGTTATCTCCACTATCAGGTAATACTGAACCACTAAACATTAAGAAACCTGGTGAACCTAATGATGGATTAGATGCACTTGTGAATCCTTCGTATCCAATACTTCTTATAAATCCTGAATTTACACCTGCCATTTCAATACCACCACCGATGGCACTTCCAATAAACATGGAACCACTAAGTAAGTTATCTCCACCTGCTATGTAAGAGTTACCACCAACAAAGGTAGATGATGATGCAAAAACTGTTGCTTCAGCAAC
>CEQL01014258.1_pt1 | contig 20294 bp, 19 predicted proteins | sample 356281 | NCBI WGS metagenome assembly CEQL01 (sample SAMEA2621203, study PRJEB7988) | marine metagenome | biome: marine biome (ENVO:00000447); feature: surface water layer (ENVO:00002042); material: "saline water (ENVO:00002010), including plankton (ENVO:xxxxxxxx)" | depth 5 m
AATTACTAAATGAGCAAGAAAAATGTTAGTTTTACTTATTATTTTTGCAGTCTATTCCAAAGATATATAATTATTGCCACCGAAATTATGCCAACAACGCCCTCACTTCCTAACTGGTTGATTAACCCCACTAAGTTTTGAGTGATATTTTTTCCCAAAAAAGGTGATGACGGTCCAAATAGAACTTCCAAAATTATAGCTATTGCTATTAGCAACAAGCCAAAATCAATAATTTCTCTTAGGATTTGCTTAATTCTTGAGATCATTCTATTATTCCTACCACTTCCTATGCATAAACATAGGAAGTGATAAAAAATTTAATCCCTAAATAGCCAGAGAATTACACCTACAGCAATCAGTCCAACTACTCCAGCATTGCCTAGCTGGTTCACAAGAGCAGTAATATTGCTAGCTATATTGCCGACAAATGGAATGCTTCCTCCACTTAGCAGGCCAACAACTATACCTAAGGCAAGTAGAGAGAGCCCAAGGCTAGTAAGAGCTTTTATTGCGTTCTGTGCGTTTCTAATCATAACTTTCCCCTTCGTTATGTTTTTTTAGATAAAAGTACTATATTTAGTACATAGTGGAACATTATATTCAAAATGTTGTAAAACAAGTTTCTTTTAAAATTTAAGTAATTGAATTTATTTAATTTTTTTAAATTTTTTTAAAAATGTAACATTTATACAACATTTTTTTTGTTTCATATGTATGAAAGTGATTCTATTGAATCTGAAGCAATAATTCTCTTGCGAGTTCGTTAATATCTAGCTCTGTTGATGAAAGGCCATAAATCTTCTTATCGGGCCTAATTATTATCTCACCTTGTTCCAAATATTCTAATAATTCTGAACTAATGTTTAAATCTTTAAAGTCAAAAATAAATTTAAAATTTAAATTTATTAATTTTTCATAAATATCCCTATCTAATTTATTCTTTATATTTCCTTTTGAAAAAACTGCAAAACAGTTCCCCATCATCTTGTCAAGACATCCGTTGCCATCTTTATCTGTAATTTCTCTATTATAAAGTCTTCTATTTTTTATTTTTTCATTCTGAGAGTGACTAAAAATACCTTTGTTTGAGCCTTTTTCTTCAATACTACTCCTTCTTCCAAATGCCTGATCTCTTGCTTCAGGAGCGATTGCCTCCTCCAATGGAATGTTTTTCTGAAAAGCCATAGATAATGAGTCAATTAATTGTCCAAGCGCGATTGATGATTTAATTGTTTGTTTGATTTGAAAAACTCTCTCTAAACTGTAGGAGAGTAATAAATTTTTATTACAATTGAAATTTATTACTAAGTTAATTTTCCATATCAGATTTAAGATATCTCTAATTCCCGTATTGAGTCCTTGACTTGCGAAGGGAGGCATTTGATAAGCAGAGTCCCCAACCAGAAAGATATTTCCTTTCTGAAAGTTTTTTGAAAAAGATCCCCTGAAATTGTGTATAGATATATTTTCAATCTTATATTGATTTGGCTCAACCCATTTTGAAATTAGTTTTTGAATATTGTTTTTTTGAATAATCTTTTGATGCTGCTCACCCGCAAGTAATTGAAACTCAAACCTATGTATCCTTGTTGAAAGTGAGATATGAGAAGTGGGCCTTTTATCATCACAAATTTGTCTAAAAACATTTTCTAATTCTACTTTTTGATTTAGAAATATATCAACAAGGAGCCAATTTTTTGAATATCTTTGATCAATAGTCTCAATGCCTAATTTTTTTCTAATAAATGAATTTGTGCCATCGCACGCAATCAAATAAGAAGCTTCTAAATGATTTAATTTATTACCACTTTTTGTGTCTAGCCTCACTTTGAGGTCATTTGATTCAAAATTGATTAATTCATTATCAAATAGTAGATCTATATTCTCATCGGCTTTACATGTTTCTATTATAATCTTCTCAATTTCTGGCTGAAAAAAAGTACAAATAGAAGGAAGGCCGTTGTCTGTATTAAAAACTGGGTTACGCTGAATTACTTTTCCATTAGATAGTACAATGTCAGTATATTCAGGTCTATTAAGAAAAACTTTCAAAGGATCATATAAACCAATGCCTTCAAATAAGCGCAAACTTTCGTCATCAAAGGATACTGCATTTGAGGAGAATTCAGCATCGGATCTTGAGTCAATAACCAGAGTTCTAAGATTATATTGACTGCATACTTTCGCACAGATTTGGCCAATTAGTCCAAAGCCTACTATAGCAACATCATATTGATTATAATTACTAGTCAATAAAACTCCTAGATAATGAAATCGCTTGACTCTTACTTTTAATTTAGTTTGAATTCAAGCCATTATTTAATTAGATCGAAAAAGATTTAGAATGGTTAAAATAGTTAACTCTTGGAACGAGTGGGACCCTCTTAAACATATCATCGTAGGTAGAGCAGACAATTGCTGTATTGCTCCGGTTGAGCCTGCCATGGCTCCAAAAATCCCTAAAGATTCTGATATGAAAGGCAAATATGGTCCAAGACCTCAAGATACAATTGATAGGGCTAATTATTTACTAGATAATTTTTCTGATATATTGCAAAAGCGCGGAATAAAAGTGGATCGTCCTTCACCAATAGATTTCAATCAGAAAATCGCAACACCTGATTGGAGTATTGAAACAATGTTTGGTTGTATGCCTCCAAGAGACATAATACTGACTCTAGGAAATGAAATGCTTGAGGCTACTATGTCTTTTCGATCAAGATGGTTTGAGTATTTATGTTATCGACCACTATTGCAAAGTTATTTTGACCAAGATCAAGAAATGAAATGGGAAACCGCTCCAAAGCCTAGGCTTACAGATAAATCATACAGAAGTAATTATCTTGCTGAAGAAATTACATTAGATCAAAGGTACACATGGGTTGCTGATAAAAAATTTGTTACTACTGAAGAGGAACCTCTTTTTGACGCTGCCGATGTATTAAGAATGGGCAAAGATTTATTTATCCAGCACGGTTTCACTACAAACTTAAAAGGGATCAACTGGATAAAAAGACATTTTCCAGATCAACGTATTCACGTCTTAAATTTCCCAACTGACCCATTTCCAACTCACATAGATGCTACGTTCACTCCTCTAAGACCAGGATTGATATTAAACAACCCTGAACGAAAACTTCCTGAAGAACAAAGAAAAATCTTTAATGACAATGATTGGGAAATAATTGAAGCTGCTCGACCTGCTCATAATTCACCTCCACCATTATGCTATTCAAGTGTATGGCTAAGTATGAATGTACTTATGCTGGACCCTAAAACCGTATGTGTAGAGGAAACTGAAGTCCATCAAATGGATCAACTAGATAAATTAAATTTTGAAGTTGTTCCTATTCCCTTTAGAGATGCTTATCCATTTGGAGGAGCATTACACTGTGCAACAACAGACGTTTATCGTGAGAGTGTTCAGGAAGACTACTTTGCAAGACAGTAATTTTAATAATTTGTTTTCTCAATTATAGTATTACGATTTATATAACAATTCATTAAAAGGCCAAAACCAAACATTACAGCTAACATAGAACTTCCTCCGTAGGATATAAATGGAAGTGGAACTCCAACAACCGGAAGCAAGCCCGTGACCATTCCGATATTTACAAAAATGTAAATAAAAAAAACATTGCTCACTCCAAGAGATAAATATTTGCTAAATAAACTACGACTTTTAAGTGCAAGCCGAATAGAAATAATAATTAAAGATGCATATATTATCAATAATGTTAACGTGCCTATAAAGCCAAATTCCTCGCCCAACATGGTGAATATGAAATCTGTTTGCATTTCCGGAAGAAAGTTGAGGTGACTCTGTGTGCCTTCCATGTAACCTTTACCAAAAATACCCCCAGATCCAAGTGCTATCTTTGATTGCATAATATGATATCCGTTTCCAAGCGGATCGCGTTCTGGGTTAAAAAAAGTTAATACCCTATCTTTTTGATATTCTTTCAAATATTGCCAAAGAATTGGTAAAGAACATATGATCGAAAAAATACCCACTATAAAGTATTTATAATTTAATCCTGAAATCCAAAAAAGACTTAAGCCACCGAGTAAAATTATTAGAGCGGTACCTAAATCTGGTTGAGTAATTACAAGCAAAACTGGGATTATAGTAATTATTAACGGTATAATTAAAGTCTTAATAAAACTATTATCATTATTTATTGAATGAAAATACCTAGCTAAAGCTAAAATCAAAGTATATTTAACAAATTCAGATGGCTGTAAACTTATTCCTGCTATGCTGATCCATCGAGTAGCACCATTACTTTCAATTCCAAAAAAAGGAATAGCAATTAAAGATATAATGCTTAATAAAAAAATAATATATGCGTATCCAAAAATAATTCTTAAATCAAAAAGTATGACTATAAAGAAAATAATTAATCCAAGCATAAATCTTTGAGAGTGCTTCAATGGCCACGAATAAAAGTCTCCGTTAGAAATGCTATACAACGCTGCTAATCCTATGAAAAACAATATTACTATCAAAACCAACAGAGGATAATTGATACTTTTTATCTTATATAAAGCAGAACGATTAAAATTATCTTGATTAAACATTAAATATTTCGTTTCGTTTTAAATTAGTCTTTTTTTTGAATAAATATTTAAATATGTCTGAAGCAATTGGTGCTGCGGATCCTGAACCGCTTCCTCCATGCTCTACAATTACAGAAACTGCATATTTAGGATCTTTAGTTGGTCCATATCCAATAAAGAGTCCATGATCTCTTTTTTCCCATGGTAAATCTTTATTTTTAATTAAACCTTCCTCTCTTTCTTTGATTGATATTGTTCTAACTTGGGAGGTGCCTGTTTTTCCAGCCATTTTATATTTACCAACAATTCTAGAACGATAAGAAGTTCCTTCTGGCGAATTTGTTGCTTCATTTAACGCATTTTTGATAATTTTTAGGTGGAATGGATTAGCTATTATTCGCTCATCATATATATTTGAGAAGTCGTCCTCATATATTAATTTTGGTACTATCTTTGATCCATTATTTATTAATTGAGCTAAAGCAAGAGTTAGCTGAGCTGAAGTTGTTAAAAAATAACCTTGTCCTATACCTGCAGATAATGTTTCTCCTACCATCCATCTACTTCCAAAGTTTTCTAATTTCCATTTCTTATTTGGAACAACCCCACTCTTTTCTTCATAGAGAGAATTGAAAACTCTTTGTCCCATTCCGTATCTTTTACAAACCTCTGCAATTTTATTAATACCAATTTTTCTTGCAATTTGGTAAAAATAAACATCGCAAGATACTTTTATCGCCTTTGTCATATCAACTTCTCCATGCCCTTCTTTTTTCCAGCAATGAAATGTTTTATATCCCGACTCTAAACTAGTATCTTTAATCTTATGTTTTCCATCACAAAAAAATGTCTCTTCATGAGAAATCCCCGACTCTAACGCCGCAAGAGCAACAAAAGGTTTTATAGTTGAACCTGGAGGATATTGATTTGAAATGGTTTTATTTATCAATGGTTTGTACTTATCCATCATTAGGTTTTCCCACACAGTTTTTGAAATTGGTTTGCTAAACATATTTGGATCATAGGATGGCGATGAAACCAAAGCATAAAATTCACCAGTATTTACATTAATTACTGAAACGCTACCGCTTAATCCTTTAAGTCTTTTATAGCAGTATTTTTGTAATTCTGAGTCAATAGTAAGCTGTATATATTTACCCTGTACACTATTAACTCGATTAAGTTCTCTTATTTCTCTTCCATTTGCATTGACTTCAATATTTTTATTTCCAAGTTTACCGCGCAGTTCTTCATCTTTAGCTTTTTCTATGCCTATTTTACCTACTTTTGCTGTATTTAATTTGGATAATGGATTTGACTTTTCTTCATCCTTGCTCATTGATGAGACATATCCAATTAAATGAGAGTGAGACTCTCCTTGTGGATAATATCTTTTGAATCCAATTTGTGGATAAATCCCTTCTAATTTATGAATATTAACATTTACTCTAGAAAAATCCTCCCATGCCAAGTCATCAATGACTCCGACAGGAATAAATTTCTTTCTGGAATTGATTTCCTCTAATATTTTTTCAATATCAATATTTGTATTTGGTAATAGAGAATTTAAATAAACTAATGATTGCTTTACATCTTTTGCTTCCTCTTTAATTATAACGATTTCATACTTTTGTTTATTTATTGCCATTGGCCTACCCTGCAAATCAAATATAATTCCTCTTTCAGGTTCAAGAAATCTGTGAGTGATTCTATTTTTATCTGACAGTTTTTTATAGTTACTATTCTCAGCTATTTGCAGGTAGGCCAATCTTCCTGCTAACACAGAGAATACGCCGGCTTTAGCAATCGTTACTAGAGCAGCTCTTCTATTGATTAAATTTTCAGTATCATATTTTTGAAAAATAAACTTACCTGGTTTTTTCATATTTTTTCTGAATATATAGAATTAATGAATTAATAGGAAAATATAGTATTACTAATATTAAATAAGATAAAAGTTCACCTACCGATAAATAATTAAGTTTGTAATTAAGATAGATAGATAAATTTTTTAAAATAAAAAATATCAATAATGCTGAAGCAAATATTATAAATTTTAAATTTTGCTGTTCGAATATACCATAATTAAAAGTTAGTTGACTTAAAATATAAAAATATAAAAAAATGCTTCCTGAATAACCAAGAGTGAATCCAAGCAGAATATCTTGGAATATGCCCCAAATAAGAAGGAAAAAAGGTACTAAATACTCACTATTATTCCATTTTATTGCATACACAAAAGTAGAAAGTACAATAGTTAGTTTAATAAGATCGAGATTAAAGACATTATTTAATGATATAAAAAAGAGAAAAAATGCATTTAAAAAAAAATATTCTTTTATACTTAGACTCATCAATTAACTTTCATTACTAAGTTTATAATCTAATAATTTAACATGAGATAAATATCCGATATCCTCAAATATACTGATTTCTATTTTATTGGTTTTTTTACTTACAACTTGACCCACAATTAGAAATGGAGGAAAAATTCCTCCTTTTCCTGATGTTGTGACTAAGTCTCCAATGCTAATTTGTTCAATCTCTTCAATAAATTCTACAGTTGGGTTTCCTCTGCCCTGACCAATTAAAATACCGTGATAGCCACTATCAGAAATTATTACAGGAATTCTGCTGTTTATATTATTTAGGAGAAGAACTCGGGAGAGATTTTCGCTAACATCAGATACTCTTCCAATTATACCGATTGAACCAGAAACAGGCATATCTAATTTGATACTTTCATTTCTTCCAGCATTAATTATCAAGGTACTGTTAAAATTATTAGAAAAGTCAGCAACTACTCTAGACGTTAAAAAATCGAATTTGATATCATCGGATACATTTAATAACTTTTCATATTGAGCAATTTTTAGTTTCATGGAAACTATCTCTTGAAAGCTGGAAGAGTCTAATAATTGCATATCTCTTAATTTCTGATTTTCATCATAAATATTTTTTATCTTGTATATTTCTGTAACTCCATTTTTGATAAGACTAATAGGACTAGAAACAGTTGAGGTAATTAAGTAAACAGCATTGACACTATTAGTTTTTAAATGACTCAAAATAATATTGTTATCAAAACGTGCAAAATACAAAATTAAGGTAATTATTATTAAAACTATTGGAATAAGTTTAGAAATATAATTTTTTCTTCCAACGTATCTGAAGTAAAAATTACGTGAAGTCCTCACCGTAAAACTTTAATTAATAGGCTGAAGATAAAATAGGCTCAAAAGAGCTTTCAGATTCTAATGCCTTTCCACTCCCTAAAGCAACACATGACAATGCTTCATCTGCAATTGTTACAGGCAAACCTGTAGCTTCTCTGATGGCTTCATCCATTGACTCAAGAAGAGCTCCACCTCCTGTTAAAACCACACCCATATCAACAAGATCAGCAGCCAATTCTGGTGGTGTATCTTCAAGGGCAGATTTAACACCTTCAATGATTGTTTGAATTGGTTCTGATAAGGCCTCTGCGACCTGGGCTTGAGTCAGCTCAATCTCCTTCGGGACGCCAGATGCTAGGTCCCTTCCTTTAATATCAATGGTTTTTCCATCACCATTTTTTGGAGCAATAGCTATGCCAACTTCTTTTTTTATCATTTCAGCCGAGGCCTCTCCAATCAATAGATTATATCTTTTCCGCATATAATTAATTAGAGCAATATCCATTGCATCTCCGCCGATTCTAACTGATCGAGAATATACTATTCCCCCAAGTGAGATGACTGCTATTTCAGACGTACCTCCGCCAATATCTACAATCATTGAACCTCTTGGCTCACTTACAGGTAGTCCTGCACCAATTGCCGCTGCCATTGGTTCTTCAATAAGAGATACTTTTCGTGCGCCCGCCGCTAAAGCCGAGTCATGAATTGCCCTTCTTTCCACGGGTGTTGAACCAGTTGGAACGCATATAATAATTCTTGGATTTGCAAATGTTTTTCTATTATGAACTTTACGAATAAAATGCTTTATCATCTCTTCTGTCACAACAAAATCAGCGATCACCCCATCTTTCATAGGCCTGATTGCTTGAATATGTCCTGGTGTTTTTCCTAACATGCTTTTTGCCTCCTCGCCCACCGCAATGACCTTACTTTTACCACCTTGATTTAGCACTGCCACAACTGAGGGTTCATTAAGAACAACGCCTCTATTTTTCACATATACAAGGGTATTCGCTGTACCTAAGTCGATAGCCATATCAGAAGACCATATTCCAATTAAATTATTAAACATTTTATTCCTTCCTTATCAAGCCCCAGTAATACTTGTCATGCTCGCTGGTGCTGACTTTTCTCTTTTTATTATTAATTTGTTAAGAGCGTTTATATATGCTTTTGCTGATGCAACAAGAGTGTCTGTATGTGCGCCAAGTCCAACAACTGTCTTGCCGTCTTCTGCTAACCTTACTGAAACCTCTGCTTGAGCATCCGTTCCTTCAGTAACAGCGTGAACTTGGTATAATAATAATTTTCCTTTATGAGGTACCAGTTGGCTTAAACCATTAAAGATTGCATCTACTGGCCCATCTCCAGTTGAAGTAACTGTCTTGGGCTCATCATCAATGATAAGGCTTATCTCAGCTTTTTGAGGACCTTTTGTTCCAGCAATAACCTGCAAATCTTGAAGTAAAATGGAGTCATTAACTCTTATTACGTGATCATCAATAATTGCAACGATATCTTCATCATAAATATTTTTCTTTTTATCGGCTAAATTTTTAAAATTTTCAAAAGCCTCCTCAATGACATTTTCATTTATTGAATAACCTAATTCAATTATTTTTTGTTTAAATGCGTGTCTGCCTGAATGCTTACCCATTACTAAATTTGACTCTGAAACTCCAACACTTTCTGGTGTCATAATTTCGTATGTTTTATTATTTTTCAGCATCCCATCCTGGTGAATACCTGCTTCGTGAGCAAAAGCATTTTTCCCAACAATCGCTTTATTGAATTGTACAGGAAACCCAGTCACTGCAGATACGAGCTTGGAGGTTTTTGTTAGTTTTTCTGTTTGAATATTGGTTTGAAAAGGCATCATATCATTTCTAGTTCTTATAGCCATAACCACTTCTTCCATTGCGGCGTTACCGGCCCTTTCACCTAAGCCATTTATGGTACACTCAATTTGCCTTGCACCCGCTCTAACTCCAGCAAGGGAATTTGCAACTGCTAAACCCAGATCATTATGACAGTGCGTTGAAATTGTAACCTTATCAATATTTGGCACGTTATTAATCAAATGATTAATAATATTTGTAAATTCATCAGGTATTGAATAACCTACGGTATCTGGAATGTTAATCGTGGATGCGCCATTCTTGATTGCCGCTTCCACAGTCTTGCACATGAAATCTAAATCCGTTCTAGTGCCATCCTCACATGACCATTCTACATCATCACATAAATTACGGGCAAATGAGACACTATCAATTACTTTCTGGTAAACTTCATCTGAATTTAATTGCAACTTATGTTTCATATGAAGCTCACTGGTTGATATAAAAGTATGAATTCTTGGTGCTACAGCTTTTTTAAGGGCATCAGCAGCTGTTTGAATATCATTTTTAGAAGCTCTACTTAAAGCACATATTGATGATTTTTTTATGTTCTTTGAAATTTCGAAAACTGCGTCATAGTCACCTTTTGACGCTGCAGGAAAACCAGCTTCAATTACATCAACTTGCAAACTTTCTAAAGCCTTTGCAATCTTAAGTTTTTCTTCAATATTCATTGAAGCGCCTGGAGATTGTTCTCCATCCCTTAATGTTGTATCAAAAATCTTAATATAATTATTATCTTTATTCATCTCTTACCCTCTTACTAAAATTAAATTGTGTTAAAATTAAGTAACCCCCTGAAGTAACTTTAAATTACCCAGGGGCTGCTAAGCAGGTTTAACAGCAATAGAGATTGAAAAGTGCCAACTTCGGCCAATTGAGCTTTAGTGTTATTAGTTAATATTTTCATTATAATATCGTTCGCACTTTAATAGTTAAAGATTAAACGATAATTATAGGAAATTTTGTTATTTTTCAATTAATTAGTAAAAAATGTTAGATTTAGGGTAAATTCACTAAAATTTGAATATATTGGCAGTAAAGAAACTAGTTTTTTTCTTTATCAACGAGCTTATTTTTTGATATCCAAGGCATCATTGCTCTTAAATCTTTTCCAACCATCTCTATCTGATGATTATCAATTTTACTTCTCATGGCCTCAAAATTCTTTGCCCCACTTTTATATTCTTCAATCCACTCTCTTGTAAATTCTCCTGACTGGATTTTTTCTAAGACTTTTTTCATTTTTGACTTTGTTTCTCCATCAACTACCTTTGGGCCGGATACGTATTCACCATATTCAGCTGTATTAGATATTGAATAATTCATATTTGAAATTCCACCTTCATAAATCAGATCAACAATAAGCTTTACTTCATGCAAACATTCAAAATACGCCATTTCAGGCGGATAACCAGCTTCAACTAAAGTTTCAAATCCATTTCTAATTAACTCAACAACACCGCCACATAAAACAGTTTGTTCCCCAAATAAATCTGTTTCACATTCATCTTTAAAAGTTGTCTCAATAATCCCAGCCTTGCCTCCTCCAATAGCAGAAGCATATGAAAGAGCGATATCGAGTGCATTTCCGGTTTTGTCACTATCTACTGCAACTAAGCAAGGAACTCCGCCACCTTTTTTAAATTCCGACCTTACAGTATGGCCTGGTCCTTTTGGGGCAACCATGAATACATCCATATCTGGTCTTGCGTTAATCAGATCAAAATGAACATTTAGACCGTGAGCAAATGCAAGAGCAGATCCTTCTTTAGCTCTTTGTTCAATATGATTTTTCCATACATCTGCTTGAAGCTCGTCAGGTATTAACATCATCATTATATCAGCCCATTCAGCTGCATCCGACATTGACATTACTTTTAACCCCTCAGCCTCAGCTTTTTTTGCGCTAGTAGATCCTTCCCTAAGGGCAACTACAACATCACTTGCTCCAGAGTCTTTAAGATTTAATGCATGAGCGTGCCCTTGACTACCATATCCATATACGGCAATTTTTTTTGTTTTTATTAGATTTAAATCTGCATCTTTTTCGTAATATACTTTCATCCCATCTCCTTTACATCTTTTCTGTGCCTCGTGCAATAGCAACCACACCAGTTCTGGACACCTCTGATAGTCCCAAAGGTTTCATTAGATCAATAAACGCGTCAATTTTTCGAGGAGATCCATTTAATTCAAAGACAAATGAATCATGAGTTGTATCTATAACTTTTGCTCTAAATACATCAGATAATCGCATTGACTCAACTCTTTTTTCTCCAGTTGAAACAATTTTAACTAAAGCCATTTCCCTCTCAATGCCTTGCTTCTCAAATGTAACATTAACAGCTCTTTTAACAGGCACAATTCTTTGTAACTGGCTAATCATTTTATTTACAGTTTCTTCAGTTCCGGGGGCCACAATTGTAATCCTAGATACATGCTTCTCCGCATCAACTTCTGCCACTGTTAGACTATCAATATTGTACCCTCTTCCAGATATTAAGCCTATTACACGCGCAAGCACGCCGGGCTCATTATCAACCAGAACTGATACTGTATGCTTTGAAAATGTATCGCTCATTATACCAATACTTTTCCTTCATCTGATATTTCTTCCTTTTCTGTTTCATCTCCAAGCAACATTTCGTTATGAGCCTTTCCAGATGGAATCATAGGGAAAACATTTTCATTTTCATCAACTATGCAGTCAAAAATAACAGGACCGTCATAGTCTATCATTTCTTTTATGGCCTTATCAAGTTCACCTGGACTTTGTGCTCGAACACCCTTAGCGCCGTAAGCTTCTGCTAACTTTACAAAATCTGGTAAAGCGTCTGTATAGCTATGCGAGTATCTTTTATCATGGAGTAATTCCTGCCACTGCCTGACCATTCCCATATATTGATTATTAATAATGAAAATTTTAATTGGCAACTTATGCTGAATAGCTGTCGACATCTCTTGTATGCACATCAAAATTGAAGCTTCCCCCGCTATATCAATTACAAGTTTTTCGGGATGGGCAACTTGAGCGCCTATAGCGGCAGGCAAGCCAAAGCCCATCGTACCTAAGCCCCCAGAAGTAATCCATCTATTAGGTCTATTAAATTTATAATATTGCGCAGCCCACATTTGATGTTGCCCAACCTCGGTAGTGATAAAGACGTCTTTTTCTCTCGTAATTTCATACAATCTTTGAATTGCATATTGTGGCTTGATTGTTTTTTTATCCTCTTCAAATGCCAATGAATCTACTTCTTTCCATTTTTCAATTTGCTTCCACCAATCTTTAACCTGAGCTTTGTTAACTTTATAAACTTTTGACTTCCACAACTTAATAGCATCCTCAAGAACGTGAGCAACATCGCCAACTAAAGCAACATCAACGTCAACAACTTTATTAATTGAAGATGGATCAATATCAATATGAATTTTCTTTGAGTTTGGTGAGAACTCGTCAATTTTTCCAGTAATTCTATCGTCAAAACGCGCACCAATATTTATCATTAGGTCACATTTATTCATTGCCATATTAGCCTCATAAGTGCCGTGCATTCCGAGCATTCCAACAAACTGAGTGTCATCACCTGGAAAAGCCCCAAGCCCCTGTAAAGTAGACGTAATTGGAAACCCAGTCAGACGAACAAACTCTCTTAGGAGTTGAACAGCCGCATTTCCTGAATTGATAACTCCACCGCCTGTATAAAAAATTGGTTTTTCAGCCAGTGCTATTAACTGCAGTGCGTCATCTATATTATCAATGTTAGCTTTTAACTTTGGTCTGTATGACTTATGTTTAATTGTATCAGGCCCAATGTATGTTCCAATTTGAAACTGAATATCTTTTGGTATATCCACAAGCACAGGACCTGGTCTGCCACTAGATGCTACGTAAAATGCTTCGTGTAAAATTCGAGAAAGATCATTTACATCCTTAACTAGCCAATTATGTTTGGTGCACGGTCGTGTAATTCCAACTGCATCACATTCCTGAAATGCGTCTGTACCAATCAGGTGTGTTGGAACTTGTCCACTTATACAAACAAGAGGGATGGAATCCATCATTGCATCTGTTAATCCAGTAACCGCATTGGTAACTCCAGGGCCGGAAGTAACTAACAGAACGCCTACTTTACCAGAGGATCTTGCATATCCTTCTGCGGCATGAGAAGCTCCTTGTTCATGTCTAACTAAAAAATGACGAATTTGGCGGTTGGTATCCTTAGTCTTAGCTAATTCGTCGTATATAGGCAAAACTGCACCCCCTGGATAACCAAAAATTGTATCAACTTGTTGGTCTTCCAAGGCTTTCAAAACCATTTGTGCGCCTGTCATTTGCAAATTAACCATTATTTATACCCCTAATAAGAAGTGTCGTTTTATGGAGATTTACATCATAAGTCAAATATTTTTAATATATGGAAAGATTATTTTAAATATATTTTATATATATTTCTTAGAATTAATATTTTGAGTAATATTATTACCTTTTATCCAGGTCAATTGTCTTTTAATGTAATTTCTAGTGTTTTTTTTCATTTTACTTTTAGCATCCTCTAAATTTATTTCTCCAAGCATAAAACTCGTAATTTCTCGCACTCCAATTGCCTTCATAATTGATAAGTCGGATTTATAATTTTTTTCTACCAGAGCTTCTACCTCAGCGACAACACCATTAGTAAACATATTTTCAACCCTTTGCTCAGCTGATTTATAGAGTTTCTCACGTGCTCTGTTAGTTACAATGGTTTCATAATGCACATTTTCAATCTGAGGTTTTTGACTAAATTGCCATTCTTCTAAAACTTTTCCAGTCTCAAGTAAAATAGAATAACTTCGCATTATTCTTTGTTTATCATTCGAATTAATTTTTGTATTAGGAAAATTAATTAAGATTTTATTATATAAATAATCAAGTCCATTATTTTTTAAATGTAAATTTGATATGTTTTTTGTTTTTTCTGAAATTGGTGGAATTTCTGAAAGACCTTCTATTAGAGCTTTTAAATATAGTCCTGTTCCACCTACAACAATTGGCAGTTTTTTGTTATTAAAACAATTATTAATTTCATTTACAGCCTTTTCTAACCAAACAGCAACAGAACAATTTTTGCTTCCGTTAATTATTGCATAAAGTCGATGGTCATATTTTTTACAAGCCTCTTCATTGGGTCTATCGGTAAGTATCTTTAGCTCTTTATATACCTGAAGACTATCAAGGTTGATAATTGTTGAGTCATGTTTGGAAGCAATTTGTGTGGCAAGTTTTGATTTTCCGCTTGCAGTGGGACCAAAGATAACCAGTATGTCCCTTTTTTTCATTTGAATTAATTAATAGACAATCTTGCGCCTATATATTTTTTTGTATTCGGGCCAGAATAAAAAACAATTAGAACATTTTCTTTTCCTTGCGAAATAACATCATCGATAATCTGCAAAACATCCCCTGATGACGCTACAGGTTTATTCTGGATTTCAATTATTATATCATCCTTCTTAATATTTTGTCGTATCAAGAAAGAATCGTTATTGATATCAGATATTATTACTCCTTGTAATGAATTGGTTAAATCTAATCTAGACTTATCTTCTTCTGTCAATGTTCTCACTTTTATGCCTAATTCTGTAATCAAAACTGCTGATCCACTATTTGCGATTGAGGCAAGCTCCTCAAGAGATGGCTGTTTACCAAGATTGACAAACAATTGGACCTCTTTTTCGTCTCTCCAAACGATTACTTTAGCAGTCTGGCCAATATCTGCCTCAGCGACAAGTTTTGGTAGTATTTGTACAGACTCTACTTCTTTACCATTAAATTCAATAATAATATCACCCTCATTAACTCCACCTTTTAAAGCTGGGCTATCTGGTGTTAATCCTTGAACTAAGGCACCGAAAGTTTTACGCAAACCCAAACTTTCAGCAATTTCATCTGTCACCTCCTGTATTCTCACACCCAGCCAAGCTCTTTCAATTTCACCTGTTTCCTGAAGTTGCTCAATAATATTATTTGCAAGATTTGATGGAATTGCAAAACCAATGCCTATAGACCCACCACTTGGAGAAATTATCATTGAGTTTACACCAATTACTTTACCATCTAAATCAAATAGCGGACCACCCGAATTTCCCCTATTTATTGATGCATCGGTTTGTATGAAATCATCATATCTTCCATCAAGCATTCTGCCCTTTGCAGATATTATGCCCGCTGTAACAGTACCACCTAATCCGTGAGGGTTACCAATTGCCATAACCCAATTACCTACTTTTGCTGTATCTGAATCACCGAATTCTAGAAATTGCAGATTATTTGCATTAACTTTCAAAAGCGCTAAATCTGTTTCAACATCAGATGCGATCAGCTCAGCTTCCAATTTTAAACCATCTGTAAATGTAACTTGAATATCAGAGGCGTTTTCTACTACATGATTATTTGTTACAATAAAACCATCTTCAGAAATTACAAAACCTGACCCTAACGAACTAAACTTTCTTTCTGACGGTTCAGTGTTAGGCATATTAAAGGGAAAATTAAAAAAATCTTCAATTGATGGTACCTGTGTGCCAGTTTGTTCAATTACCCCTGTAGTGGAAATGTTAACAACTGAAGGGGAAACTTTCTCAGCTAAGTCAGAGAATGTGTCGGGTCCATTAAAACTAAATGCTTGATGCGTAAAGAAAATATATAAAAAAAATATAACTGGAAAAAATTTTATATTTAATTTCATTTTACTGCCATCCATAACATCAAAAAACCCATCATAGCAGATGCTAGGCCACCCCACTTTAGGGTATCATTGTTCATCTCCAACATCGACTTTATCATTGTTTTCATTCTATTGGGAAATAAGGCATAAAGAAGGCCTTCTATGACTAAAAGTAATCCTAAAGAACCTAATATAAATTGTATCATTTTAGGAAAGGTAATTTTTTTTAATTTGCCTCAGGATATGTACCAAAATATTGAAAGAACTCGCTTTCAGGTGAAAGTATCATGGTGGTATCAGAACCTTTAAGCCCTTCTGCGTATGCCTGCATAGCTCGGTAAAATGCAAAAAATTCTGGATCCTTACCAAATGCCTCAGCAAATATCTTATTAGCTAATCCATCACCCTCACCACGAATAATGTTAGCCTCTTTTTCGGCTTGAGATTTAATGATTGTAACTTCCTTGTCCGCAGTAGATCTAATTTTTTGTGCCATTTCAGCTCCTTTAGCTCTGAATTCTCTGGCCTCACGTTCACGCTCAGTTTGCATTCTGCCAAAAATTGCCTGGCTATTTGCCTCAGGTAAATCAGCACGTTTTATCCTTACATCTACTATCTCTATTCCAAAGTTCTTAACTTCAGCTTCAGCTAATGAAGTGATCTGTTTCATAAGTTTTGAGCGATCATCAGATAGCACTGCCGAGAGAGGCTCTTCACCCAGAACACCTCTAATTCTAGAATTTACGACAGCAGATATTCTGGAACGAGCAACATTTTCGTTTCCAAAAGCCTTGTAAAATTCTAATACATCAACAATCTTGAATTTTACATAAGCATCAACAATAAGTCTTTTTTGATCTGAGGCAATAACTTCAGCGGCAGGTGCATCAATATCTAAAATTCGATTATCAATAAATATGACATTCTGAATAAATGGAATTTTGAAATGTAATCCCGGCTCTGTAATAACTCTTTTTGGATCACCGAATTGCAAAACGATAGCATTTTTAACTTCAAGCACGGTAAATAATGTGAAGTAGGCAATAACTGCAATTAAACCTATTATAAACAATGATATTCTTGTTGTGCTCATTATTAGTCCTGTGATTTCTTACTTAGTTCAGGAAGAGGCAAATATGGTACAACTGAGTCACCGCCCGCTTTATCGATTATGACCTTATCCATATCAGAAAAAACATCTTCCATTGTTTCAAAGAATATTCTTTTCTTGGTGACTTGTGGAGCTTTGGCATATTCAGTTTGAATTGATAAAAATCTTGCTGCCTTACCTTCACTGTCAGCAATCACTTTTTGCCTATAACCCTCAGCAGATTGAAGAATTTGTTCCGCCTCACCTCTAGCTCTTGGAATTATATCGTTGGCATAGGCTTCAGCTTCATTTCTTTGTCTCTCCATATCTGCTCTTGCAGCTTGTACATCTCTAAACGCATCGATTACTTGAGCAGGCGGGTCGGCTTTTTGCGTTTGAACCTGAGTGATTGTTATTCCCGTAGCATATTCGTCTAAAATTTCTTGAATAATTAATCTTGTTTGTTCCTCAATTTCTGTTCTTCCTTCAGTTAGTATAGATTGAAGCCCTCCTTGACCAATAGACTCCCGCATAGCAGTTTCTGCCGCACTTTTTACAGTCAGTTCTGGTGCTTGGACATTAAACAAATACTTACCCGCATCATTGATTAACCAGAAGACTGAAAAGTCAATATCAACAATATTTTCGTCTCCTGTTAGCATTAAACTTTCTTCCTCCACGTCTCTTATTGCAGTAACTCTGGAGTCTGGACTTTGTCTATAGCCAATATCTATTCTGTTTATTTTCGTTACTTTAGGAGTAAACACTCTTTCAATTGGATATGGTAGGTGATAATTCAAACCCGGCTGCGTAGTTTTTGTATATTTTCCAAACTGAAGAACAACGCCCTGCTCATCAGGCAAAACTCGATAAAAGCCGCTTGCAAGCCAAATTAAAACCAATATCCCAATGATCAATATGGGTCCAAGCCTTCCAAAAAAAGAACCTGGAAGCATTCCTTTGAAACGATTCTGAGCATTACGTATTACATCATCCATATTTGGGCCTTGACCACGTCTACCGCTTCCATTTCCAGAAGAACCCCAAGGATCATTATTGTTATTATCGGACCAAGACATATAATTTAAAATTATTACCTATATATGGTAAAAATACTTAAAAGCAATTATTTACACTTATACTTATATATATTGTAATTAATCGCAAAAATACAAGATCAAAAATATGGCGGAAACCTTAGAAAATCAGGCATTACACCTTCTCGGGCAGGTAGTTGATGAAGATGCGGGAGATAACATAGTAGCTCTTGGCATGGTCAAAAATGTAGCTGTGAATGAGGGAAAAATAGATTGTATCATTGAATTCAAAGAAAATAATCAGAAAAAAAATGAAAAGATTTTTGAAAATGTTCAAAATGTTCTCAGAGAAATACCCGGTGTAACTAAAGTTAATATCATTACAACCTTACACAAGGAAAATTCGACACATTTAAAAGAGGAAGAGAATCTAATCAATCGAACTAATAGCGTTGGAACCAATCAGATAAAATATATTCTTGCAGTTGCTTCAGGAAAGGGAGGTGTAGGCAAGTCCACCGTTGCGTCAAATCTTGCTTGCGCATTTAAATCACTTGGTTTGAAAACCTGTTTACTTGATGCTGATATTTATGGTCCTTCAATTCCTAAAATGATTGGGATTAGTGAAAAACCCCATTCAGACGGACAAAAAATTGAAACCATCAATCGATATGGGCTTTCGACAATGTCCATGGGGTACATGGTCAATGATGAAAATCCAATTATCTGGAGAGGCCTCATGGTCATGAAAGCAATTAACGAAATGATTGATAAAGTAAATTGGGGAGTTGCAGATATTATGGTTATTGACTTGCCTCCAGGGACAGGGGATGTTCAATTGTCCCTAATTCAAAAACTTGAAATTTCAGGAAGTATAATTGTTACTACTCCACAAGATATTGCTTTAATTGATGTAATCAGGGGGTTAAAGATGTTTGAAAAAACCAAAGTCCCTATTCTTGGCATTATAGAAAATATGAGTTATTTCTTGGCACCTGATACAGGTAAAGAATATAAACTTTATGGTGAAAGTAAAACAAGTGAGGTAGCAGAAAAATACGATTATGAAATACTCGCAAATTTTCCTCATGATCCTTTACTTCTTGAGCAGTGTGAAAAAGGTCATCCTCTCACAGATTTAGTTCCGGACCATAAAGTCAGCCAAATGTTCATTGAACTAGCCAAGAATTTATTAAAACGATTAAAATTAGAGCAATTAGCAAATACTAACTAATTTCAAACTTTCTTTGCAATTCGCTCCATTCCCTTTTAGATAAACCTTCTTCTTCATAGGAAACTTTCTCACCATTTAGTAGTTTTTTCATCAGATTTACCTCTTTAGCAGACAACTCTGTTCCTCCAATTCTATAATCTTCAAACGCTTCATAAGTTAGAGGAACCCACTTTTTTACAATATCTAACATAGCATCAGCATAAACACGTATTTCATACTGCGCATGATCATCAGCTCTTAATGCAAGAAAGTGTAATAAATTATTAAGGTCAATCTTCCAGTACCATTGCGTGTAGGTATTTAGGGTAAGATTCATTCTAGCTAGTTCTCTTGCAATCCCTGACTTACCTTCATCGATAATATTACCCTCTGAACTTTCGTTTAATAAAGTTTCGTAATTAGAATATGTTTGCTCGGCATCCTTTTTTAATATTTGTATAACATTAGATGCTTCATCGTCGGTTAGCGCATCACCTCTACCCTGATTATTGATCATTGATTGTGCAGCTAAGTTTTCAGCAGATGGGATATAAAATTCTTTATCAAGAATTGAGTAGCGAGCAGAGTATTCATTAACATTTGC
>CEQL01006016.1_pt1 | contig 20278 bp, 15 predicted proteins | sample 356281 | NCBI WGS metagenome assembly CEQL01 (sample SAMEA2621203, study PRJEB7988) | marine metagenome | biome: marine biome (ENVO:00000447); feature: surface water layer (ENVO:00002042); material: "saline water (ENVO:00002010), including plankton (ENVO:xxxxxxxx)" | depth 5 m
ATGAATATTCCATTAGTCCCCCTTAGAGATGTAGTAATTTTTCCAGGAGTAGTAACACCTTTATTTGTTGGTAGAGAAACATCAATTAATTCTCTGCAAAAGGCTATGTCAGACGATAAATCCGTAATGTTAGTTGCTCAAAAAGAAGCAAATACAGAGAATCCTGATCAAAAAGATTTATACGAAATTGGAACTGTTTCCACCATATTGCAGCTCATTAAGCTTCCTGATGGAACTTATAAAGTTCTAGTTGAGGGAATAAAAAGGGCGAAATTACAAAATCTGATCGCTGAAAAAGATATTTTAGAAGCAGAGGTTGATATTCTAGAAGACTCTGAAATGGAAGATGATCTCAAGAAAAGTTATGTAAACACTTTACAGTCTCAATTTAGAGAACTTTCAAAAACATCTCAAAAAATTAGGACTGAAATTGCTAATCAAGTTAGATCGGTAGAAAGATTAGAAAAGTTAATTGACACCTTAGTTGGACATTTATCTATCTCATTAGCAGATAGACAAATCTTGCTTGAAGAACTTGACTTAGAGGAAAGAGCAAAAAATTTAGTAAATCTTCTTGAAACTCAGCTTGATCTTACACAAATGGAAAAAAAGATTCGTAATAGAGTTAAGAAACAAATGGAAAAGAGTCAAAAGGAATATTACCTAAGTGAGCAAATGAAGGCTCTAAAAAAAGAAATGGGTGAAGGCGATGACCTTGATGATGAGGTGGAGATTCTAGAAAAGAAGATTAAAGATTCTGGAATGCCTGACGATGCAAAAGATAAGGTTAATACAGAATTAAATAAATTTAAGCTCATGCCACCTATGTCAGCTGAAGCTTCAGTTGTTAGAGGATATATCGATTGGATGACAAGTATTCCTTGGAAAAAGAAATCTAAAATTCAAAAAAATATTGAAAATGCTAGTAAGGTTTTAGAAACAGACCACCACGGTCTTGAGGAAGTCAAAGAAAGAATTCTTGAATATCTTGCAGTTCAAAAAAGAGTTTCAAAACTTAAAGGTCCTGTTTTATGTTTGGTTGGACCACCGGGAGTTGGAAAAACTTCTTTAGGAGAGTCCATTGCAAGAGCAACTGGAAGAAAGTTTACTAGAGTTTCTCTAGGAGGAGTAAGAGATGAAGCAGAAATAAGAGGACATAGAAGAACTTATATAGGTTCTATGCCCGGAAAAATACTTCAGAAAATGTCTAAAGTAGGTGTTAAAAACCCGTTATTCCTTCTTGATGAAATAGATAAAATGGGAATGGATTACAGAGGCGATCCTTCTTCTGCGCTACTTGAAGTTTTAGATCCTGAACAAAATCATACTTTTAATGATCATTACCTTGAAGTTGATTATGATTTATCAGATGTCATGTTTGTTTGTACAGCAAACTCCTTGGATATTCCTGCCCCATTGTTGGATAGAATGGAAATCATTAGACTTCCTGGTTATACAGAAGACGAAAAACTAAGTATCGCAAAAGATTATCTTGTTAAAAAACAACTCAAGAACAATGGATTAGATGAAGCTGAAATTAATATTTCAGATAGTTCCATATTGGATGTAATTCGTTACTACACAAGAGAAGCTGGTGTTAGATCCTTGGAAAGAGAGATAGCAAAAATTTGTAGAAAAACAATTAAGAAAATTGCTGATCTTAAAGAAAAAAAATTAATCAAGGTCTCTCCAAAAATCCTTGAAGATTTCCTAGGGGTTAAAAAATTCGACTATGGGGAAGCAAAAGATAAAGACCGAATAGGTCAAGTAACTGGATTAGCTTGGACTCAAGTAGGCGGAGAACTTTTAACTATCGAGGCTTCAGCATTTAAAGGAAAAGGCAAAATAATCAAAACAGGAAAACTGGGAGATGTAATGCAGGAATCTATTCAAGCTGCAATTTCAGTGATTAGAGCCAGAGCAGAAACATTAGGTATAAACCCTGATTTTCATGAACTAAATGATCTTCACATTCATGTTCCTGAAGGAGCAACTCCAAAAGATGGTCCTAGCGCGGGCATAGGAATGTGTACAGCTGTAGCATCAGTTTTATCTGAAATTCCAGTAAGGGCTGACGTTGCCATGACAGGAGAAATTACTTTACGCGGAGAAGTTCTAAAAATTGGCGGTTTAAAAGAGAAGTTATTAGCTGCAAAAAGAGGTGGTATTAAGACAGTATTGATTCCTGAAGGTAATGTTGGAGACTTAAGAGAAATCCCTGACAAAATAAAAACTAAATTAGAAATCAGACCTGTTAAATGGATTGATGAAGTGTTTGACTTAGTCTTAACTGAAAAGCCTAAACTTTGGGAAGAAAAAGCAGAAAATAGTACAAAAAGTTCAAGAGGAAAAAAAACTAGAAAAGATAAGCTTGAAACCCATTAAAAAAGGTGTTTTAGGCGCTAAAACCTGCTTGACAGAAATATATCTACGTGTCTAAATCTCTTTATTGACATTGTGTCTAAGGATTTTAACTACTTTATTTAGGAGAGAGACTAGTGAATAAAGCCGAATTAATAGAAGCAGTTGCTAACGCAACTGATACCTCAAAAGCAGAAGCCAGCAGAACTTTAGATGCTGTGCTTGATTCAATAGCAGGAGCTTTAAGCAATGGAGATTCTGTAGCGCTTGTTGGATTTGGAACTTTTAACGTAAGAGAAAGGGCAGCAAGAATGGGAAGAAACCCAGCAACAGGAGAAACTATTCAGATTGCAGCTTCTAAAGGAGTTGGCTTTAAAGCCGGTAAAAGCCTTAAAGATAGTTTATAAACTTATTTTTTTAAACGCGCCCTAAGTTTCTAGGGCGCGTTTTTATTTTATAATCATCAAGTGTCTGCACTTCAAAATATCAGAAAAGGGCTTTCCTCAACTAGCTCATCACTTATTGTTGCTGTGCTTATTTTTGGTTTAGTTGCTACTTTTGGTGGATTTTTAACAGATCCATCTGCTCCATCAAGTTCACCTCTAAAAATAAATGGAAAAAACATATCCTTTGGCGAATTTAATTTAGAATTCAGCAGGTTATCTTCATTATTTTCAGAAAATGATATTTCGGAAGAATTAGTTAATGAAATTACAAAAAATTCAATTATCTCTAAAGAATTGATATACCAAAAATCCTTAGATTTAAAAATGAATGTTTCAGAGGAATACTTAAATAGATTAATCTCTAATGATATTTCTTTTCAAACGGATAATGAGTTTGATACAACTTTATTTACTGGATACATGGCTAGACTTGGCCTGTCGATAAATGATTATAGAGAAATAGTTAAATCGAAATACTTAGCAAATACCTTGAGCGATTTCATTTCTAAATCTGAATTTTCATTGGATTCATCTGCTTTAAATTATATTAGAGCAACAAATCAACAAAGATCTCTTAGCTTTTATAAGTTAGAAATCAATGGCATTGCTCAAAATGAAATTATCCCTGAATCAAATATCTTGAATTACTATCAACAAAATCAATTTAAGTTTATTGAACCAAAAAAAGTAGCCATAAACTATATTGTTATTGATGATGATTTATTTAAAGACTCATTAGAAGTTAGTAAAGAAGAAATTTCTAACGAAAGAGAACTTTTTGAAGATAAAGACCAAAATTCTCAAACAAGAGTTAGTCATATTCAACTTAGTCATTTATCTGAACAAGAAAAGAATGATAATTTAAATTTAGCAAATAATATTCTTGAAAAACTTGAAGAGCAATCATCTTTTGAAACTCTTGTAGAAGAATATTCTGATGATTTTGGAAGCAATAATAACGGTGGAGATTTAGGTTACACAGACGGAACGATACTTCCAATTGAATTTGAAGAGGAAATAAAAAAATTGTCTGTAAATGAAATCTCTAAGATTATTGAAATGCCCGGATCAGTTCATATTTTAAAAGTCACGGAAAAAAACGATCTTTCCCTCTCTGATGATGAAATCAAAGAAATGATACTTTCAAATAAATCACAAGAAAAACTTAATGATGTTCTAATAAATATTGAAGATAATTTTCTAGGTTTAAAACTAGACGTGCTTGAGTCGGAGTTTAACTTAAGGACAGAAAAAACAAATTTATTTGAAATAAATAATTTACCTGAAGATCTCATTCCTTTTAATGTTTCAGAAGAACTGTTCAGCCAAATTTCCCCAAGTTCTGAATTTTTTGGTCCTTATGAAGACGATAAAGGAAATTTCCTTCTTTATGAAGTCATAGATTTGTCGGAGGAAACATTATTATCTCAATCTGCTGCAGAATCAGAAATTATAAAAATACTCCAACTGGAACAAGCTCAAGAAACTATCATTGATGAAACAAAAAAATACGAAGACAAAGCTAATAACAATGATCTCTCTTTATTTAATTCATATTCTTTGATTAAAAGAAATAGCAGTCTTCTTCCAGACAATCTATTGAACGATTTATTTAAAGTCGATTTAGATAAGCCGGTCTTTTTATCTACCCAAGAAAATGGAGATGTTTATATTGTTAGATTAACTAAAATTAAAAATTCTAAGGACTTGGCAAAGAAAGAAGACATTGAAGCAGCAAAAAATTCTTTACAAGCCTTGGATGCTAGATCTTATCTGGATAATTTTTTTAAAGAACTTGAGTCAAATTCATATATTAATTAACTTCAGATAAATCTCCCATAGCAGTAATATTGAAGCCTGCATCAACGTAAAGTATCTCACCTGTTATACCACTTGCAAGGTCTGAGCAAAGAAATGCAGCAGCATTTCCTACTTCTTCAGCAGTTATGTTTCGCCTTAGAGGTGCCCTAGACTCATTATAAGAAAGCATCTTTTTAAAACTTTTTACACCTGAAGCTGCTAGAGTTTTTACAGGGCCAGCAGATATTGCGTTAACTCTTATTTGATCAGCTCCCATGCTATTCGCAAGATATCTTGTAGTTGATTCTAGTGCAGCTTTTGCAACTCCCATTACGTTGTAATTGGGTAAAGTTCTCTGAGCTCCAAGGTATGAAAGGGTGAGTAATGCTCCATTTCTATCTTTCATTAAATGTTTCGCTTTTTGAGCAAGAGCTGTAAAACTAAAAACACTTATATCATGTGCAATTTTAAATCCATCTCTGGTTGCCACATCAACAAAGTTTCCATCGAGTTCGTTGGCAGGAGCAAAACCAACTGCATGAACTATTCCATCTAAATATCCCCATTTATTTTCAATTTCTTTTATGAGTGCTTCTATTGAATTATCATCTCCAACATCACATTCAAAATAGTTTTGACAACCCAAAGGATCACCTACTTGAGTAACTTTTTTTAAAAGTCTTTCGCTTTGGTAAGATAAAAATAATTCAGCTCCTTGGTCAGCCATAGATTTAGCAATACCTGCAGCTATGGAGAATTTATTAGCAACACCAACAATAAGAATTTTTTTGTCTTTAAGAAATAACATAAAATCCGATTTTAACATTTCAATTAGAAAAAAAGATTTTTTATCGTTATTTAAATCAAATATAATCATTTTTTTCTATGAGACATTCATTTATATTTTTTTTGGTCATTATTTCTTTTGGATTTTTAAATGCTGAAGTTACAGAAAATGTTTATGTGACCGGAAGCGTAATAAAAAAATCATCGTTATTAATTGCAAATCCAATATCTTCTTTTGATCAGGAAGATATTAAAAATAGAGGAACTTTTCACATTGAAAATTTTCTTAGTCATTTACCTCAAATTAATCCTAGTAATTCATCTTTTCATTCTAATAAAGCCTCAGGAACTGCTTCAGTTAGCTTAAGAGGTTTAGGGGGGACAAGAACATTAATTTTACTAAATGGAAAAAGACTTTCTCCTGGAACTCCGATGAACGGAACCTCTGAACAAGATTTAAGTCAAATTCCACTTTCTTTAATTAAAAAAGTAGACATTTTAACTGGTGGTAAATCTACTATTTATGGCTCAGATGCAATAGGTGGAGTTATTAATTTTCAGATAGACAGAAAGTTTTCAGGTATTAATATTTCTTTTCAACATTCTTTTTATAACCATCAAAACGATGATTCAAATCTAAGATCTATACATACATCAAACAACTATAATTTATCTCCAAATTCTGTTTCTGATGGACATAAAAATGCATTACAACTTTCTTTGGGATATGAAATATTTCCAAAAATTTTTCTAACCTCTTTTCTTAATTATAGATCTGTTGACGAAGTTAATTGGTCACAAAGAGATATTAGTGTTTGTGCGTTAAGCGGCAATGAAGTTTGTAGAGGATCCAGCACATCTTCTGAAGGAAAATTTAGCGAAAACAGAATAGGCGGAAAAACCTTTTATGTAGAAGACAATTCCTTTGTTGAAGGCACAACAAAATATAATTTTGCAACTAAAAACAATCTACTACGTCCTGATAATAAGAATGATATTGGATTGCTATTAACTTTTGAAAATCTTGAAAAACACAAATTCAATGTTGATTATTTTAAATCTTCTCATCAAACAATAGGACAATTAGATTATTCTGGAATTTTTAGACTATCTGTAGATTTACCTTGTAATAATCCATTTTTATCCGATCAACAATTCACCACAATTTGTTTAAATAATGGCTTAAATTCCTCAGATACTGCTCCTTTGTATATAAGCAGAAGAAATATTGAAGGTAATCCTAGACAACAAAATTTTAAACATACAACTGACAGATTTGTATTCGATGTAGAAGGAGAAATGTTAAATGATTGGCTTTACAATTTTAGCGTTCAACATTCTAAAACTAAGGCTGATTTTACTTATTTCAATGATATTTCTAAAGCTAGGGCAACAAATGCTCTAAAAGTATCGGGCTCTGCATCTAATGCGATTTGTATTTCAGGTAACACTTGTAAACCATGGAATATTTTTACAATCAGTGACGGCGAATTAAAAAGTTCTGCAGCATTGGGCGTTACCCAAGAAGCTTTGAATTACATATCTACTAATTTAAAAGTAAATGCAAAATTGACTGAAGATCAACTCAGATTTGTATTCTCAAAATCATACAACATCGAAAACTCAGTTTTACCTTCATTAAATTTAGCCTTTGGAGCTGAGTATCGAGATTTAAATTTGAAAAAAAATGCTGAGGATTTTTCTGATGGGGCAGGTCAACAATATCCTCATTCAAATTTATATGGCGATTTGGAAGTAAAAGAATTCTTTACAGAGATATATTTGCCAATGGTTACAAATACAAACCTAAATTTAAGTATGAGATATTCAGATTATTCTTTGAAAGAAAATGCATTAACTTATGATTTTGGGCTTGTGCAGCTTATCAATGAAAAATTCACGCTTAAAGTGTCTCATCAGAAAGCCATAAGAATGCCTGACATAAATGATCTTTATAGCCCATTAAAAGTGAATCAAACTTTTTTAGATGCTGATCCTTGTTCAGGTTCTACTCCATCAAAATCCATCGTTGAATGTACTAGAACTGGAGTAACAGAGTTATTATATGGAAATATTTCCAATACCGAAGATCAAATAAATTCGCAAATTGGTGGAAACTTAAATTTACGTCCTGAAACTGCAATTACCAATAGCCTCAGCTTCTTATTTTCTGATCAAATTGAATTAGAATTAGATTTTTACTCCATTTCTCTTAAGGATAAGATTGGATCTGCTGACGCTTCTTTCATATTGAATAGATGTTTAGATTCTGGAGATAATTATTTCTGTAACTTGATAGAAAGAAATCCAACAACCGGAACATTTTATGAGGGTGTAGGTAAAATAGCCTCTCCTCTTTTGAATGTCTCTAGCCAGAAGATTTCAGGAGTAGATTTTAATCTTTTAAAAACATTTTCTGTTGAGTTTGGTCAAATAAGATTAAATAATTTTTTATCGCTTTTACTTGAAAATGACGTTCAACTTAGATCGTCTTTACCAGTTGAAGATTGTAAGGGAAAATATGAGAATAATTGCGGTCTTCCTTCTCCTGAAATACAAAATATATTTTCCTTAGATTTTATTTATGAAGTTTCAAAATTCGATACCTCAACCAGCTTAATAATGAGGTACATAGACGGTGTTGATGACTCAAATTCTTCAAATCCTATTGACTTTGATAATTATTATTATTTAGATGCAAACTTTTCAATTGAGTTTGCTAATAGTATTAATTTTAGTTTTGGAATTAATAATATCCTAGATAAAAATCCTCCCCTAAATGGAAGATCTATAAATTATGTTCCAGGAAATGCAAACACTTACCCTTCATATTATGATCCGCTTGGAAGATTTATTTACCTTAATCTTTCTAAGAGAATTTACTGATGAGAATTTTATTTATTTTATTATTATTTCTTCTGAATTGTTCAGGGAGTGATGATGGTAAAACAAAAGTAGATATTTTTACGGAAAAAGGAATTTTACTTTTGGGTAATGGAACTGAACCTTCTGGAATAGATCCCCATATAGTTACTGGAGTTCCAGAGCATAAAATACTTCTAGCTTTATTGGAGGGATTAGTAGTTTTTAACCCAAAAAATAATGGAGTTCTTCCTGGAGTGGCTTCAGACTGGACTATTAGTAATGATGGTTTGGTTTATACCTTTATTTTTAATCCTAATGCTAGATGGACTAACGGAGAGAAGGTTCAGCCGAGTGACTTTGTTTATTCTTGGAAAAGGATTCTTTCTCCTGATTTAGGAGCACAGTATGCAGACATGCTTTATGTGATTAAAAATGCAGAAAAGTTTCACAAAGGAATTGAAAATGATTTTAATAAAGTAGGAATTTCAGCGATTGATAATGAACTTGTCATAACACTAGAAAATGCTACTCCTTATTTTCTTAACATATTGACTCATTACTCAACTTGGCCAGTGCATCCTGAAACCGTTGAAAAATATGGAGGAATGACTAATAGAAATAATCAATGGACTAGACTAGAAAACTTTGTAGGTAATGGTCCTTTTAAATTGGTTTCTTGGGAAATTAATAAATCTCTTAAAGTATCTAGAAATGAGCTTTATTGGGATAATTCTTCAAATAAAATCAATGGGATAGAATTTTTCCCTATTGATAATGAGTTAACTCAGGATAGGTTATTTAGATCCGGAGGTATTCATTTAGCAAATACTGTCCCAACAGAGAAAATAAAAAAATATAGAGAAGAAAGATCAAACGAACTAATAGAACATAATTATTTTGGCACTTATTACTATAGGATTAATACTAGAAAATATCCTCTAAATAATGTTAATTTTAGAAAAGCTTTATCTCTATCAATAGATCGAGATCTTATTGTCAAAAGCATTTTAAAGGGTAATCAAAAAGTATCTTATTCTTTTACACCTCCAGATGATAAAAGCTATAACCCAGAAACTGAATTAAAATTTGATCCTGTCAAAGCAAAATTATTTCTTGAATACTCTGGATATGACACAAACAATGCTCCTCTAGAGGTTCTTTATAATACTTCTGAAGGACATCAGAAAATTGCTCAAGCAATTCAAGAAATGTGGAAAAATAATTTAGGCTTAAACGTAGTTCTGACTAATGTTGATTGGAAAGTATATTTGGAGAGAGAAACTTTAGGAGAGTTTGATATTTCTAGAGCTGGCTGGATAGGCGACTATCCAGATCCTTTTACATTTCTCGATATGATGGTGACTGATAGAGGTAATAACAAAACTGGCTGGAGTAATTATGTGTTTGATAAAACTTTAAGAGATGCATCTTCTGAAATATCAACTCAAAAAAGATATGAACTCTATGAAAAGGCGGAAAAAATACTAATAGATGAACTACCAGTTATTCCTTTATATACTTACACTAGAACTTATCTTTTAAGCGAAAGGGTTAAAAATTGGCAAAAAAATATATTAGATACAAACCCATATCAATTTCTAAGTCTGGAATAATATTTTGACTCAATTAATCTTCAGAAGATTATTAACTTACATTCCTGTTTTATTAGTTGTAATCATTATTACTTTTTTAATGGTCCATGCTGCGCCTGGAGGTCCTTTTGATGCTGAAAGAGTTGCATCACCAGAAATAATTGAAAAATTAAATGAAGCATATAACTTAGACAAGCCAATTCATATCCAGATTTATAATTACTTGTTGAATGCTCTTCAAGGAGACTTCGGACCGTCATTTAAATACCCCGGAAGGACTGTTAATGAACTTATTATGTCCGGATTGCCTACGACAATTGAATTGGCATTTTATTCAATACTTTTTGCTATTTTTCTCGGTGTTATGTCTGGAGTGATGGCCTCTCTAAATCCTGGAAAACTCTTGGATATTATTCCAATGTCTATTTCATTACTTGGGATTTGCATTCCATCAATAATTTTAGGACCTATACTGGTTTTAATTTTTGGAATTTGGTATGAAGTTTTACCTGTTTATGGATGGGGTGATAATCCTGGAGACAAAATTCTTCCAACAATAACTCTAGGTACGGCATATGCTGCAATTTTTGCAAGATTAACTAGAGGTGGAATGTTGGAAATTCTAGGTCAAGATTATATTAGAACTGCAAGAGCAAAAGGATTATCGGAAACAAGAATTGTTGTGGTTCATGCTCTTAGAGGAGGAATTTTACCTGTAATTAGCTTTCTAGGTCCCGCCATTGCAGGATTATTGGCTGGCTCATTTGTCGTGGAGACTATTTTTCAAATAAATGGAGTAGGCCGCTTTTATGTTCAAGCAGCCTTTAATAGAGATTATACGATGATTTTAGGAACCTCTATTTTATTTACTTTTATGACTTTAACTTTTGTGTTGATTTCCGACATCGTAGCTTCATTTTTAAATCCAACACTAAGAGACTCAGGCGGTCTTGAATAAATAATGTGGAAAGAATTATTTGAAGAAATAAAACAAAGAAAAATAATCTTATTTTCTCTTTTGTATACTTTATTTCTTATTTTTATAGCCATATTTGCTCCTTTGATTTCTCCTTATGAGGCATCAGATCAAAATTTATCTTTAGGAGCTTCATCTCCTTCATTACATCATTTACTAGGTACAGATGTATTAGGAAGAGACCTTTTTTCAAGAATTCTTTATGGAAGTAGAATATCTCTTCTTGTAGGCTTTTTAGCTACTTTTGTTGCAATCACCATCGGTTTATTTTACGGCGCAGTGTCTGGTTATTTTGGTGGAAAAGTAGACTCCTTAATGATGAGGATAGTTGATATTTTAGATGGCCTACCTTTTGTCATTTTTATTATTTTAATTTTAGTAATTTTTGGAAGAGATATTTATTTTCTTTTTATTTCAATTGGTGCTTTTGGTTGGCTTTCTATGGCTAGAATTGTTCGTATTCAAGTACTTGGTTTAAGAAAAAAAGAATTTGTTATTTCTGCACAAATTATGGGAGCAAGCTCATTTAGAATCTTATCAAAACATATCATTCCAAATGTACTAGGTACTGTAATTATTTATTCAACTTTATTAGTACCTCAATTCATGCTTTTAGAAGCGTTTCTAAGTTTTTTAGGTCTTGGTGTTCAACCTCCAGATAGTTCTTGGGGAATTCTCATAAGAGAAGGTGCTAACACTATGGAAGAGTATTGGTGGCTACTTATTTTTCCAGCTTGTTTATTCTCTTTGACTCTATTTGCGTTAAATTTTTTAGGTGATGGGTTAAGAGATATTTTAGATCCAAGAGATACTCAAAAATTAGATAGTTAATTTATTTCAGAGAGTTTTAATTCAATTATTTGTCCAGGATAAATCAAAGTTTCATCAGGAATATCATTCCACTTTAAGATCCATTCTTTTGGTATACCAAACTTATTGGATATTTTGATGATGCTATCACCTCTTTTAACAGGATAAGCAATATCATTTTTAGGAACTGGTTTAGGCTTTATTTCTTTGAAATATTTTGGGTATATGAGTATTTTTGTATCCGTCAAAAGAAATCGCTCTGGATTTAGATCATTCCATAAAGACAAATCTCTAATGGTCACATTAAATTTCTTTGCTATAGACCACATACTATCTCCAGCTTTCACGTAGTAAATATCTGGTTTATTAAGATAGTCTTTAATCCAACTGGGACCTCTAGGAACAATTAATTCTTCGTTTTCATATATTGTATCGTCCTTAAAACCATTAATTTCTTTAAGAAGGGCAAAGTCAATAAGATATTTTTTTGCTATTGATGTTAGCGTATCTCCTTTTTTTACTAAATACTTATCCCATTGAACAAGCTCTGTAGGATCAGTATTATCAAGAATAACTTGAAATCTATCAGCAATACCTACCGGTAGAAGAATATGAAACGGGCCATTAGGATCAGTTGCCCATTGATTAAAACCAGGATTAAGTTCATATATAACCTCCAACTTCAAACCAGATATATTAGCTACTTGCATTAGATCAACCTGAGAAGGCAAGGTAACCAGTTGAAAATAGGGCCTATTAGGTAAATTTGGAATAACAACACTAAATTTTTCTGGACTTTTAATAACCTCGAGTAGAGCTAAAAGTTTTGGAACATAAGCCTTTGTTTCTCTAGGAAGTTTTAATGACCAAAAATCTGTAGGTAATCCTTTGGCTTTATTTTTTTTAATTTCTTTTAAAATTCTATTGGGACCAGCATTATAAGCTGCAATAGCAAGCAACCAGTCATCATATTTGTTATAAAGTTTTGTTAGATAATTAAATGCAGCATCCGTTGAAGCTACGATGTCTCTTCTCCCATCGTACCACCAATTTTTTTTAAGTTTTTGTTCACGAGCAGTACTAAGAATAAATTGCCAAATTCCTGATGCTCCAGTAGACGATTGTGCGTAAGGATCAAATTGGCTTTCAATAAAAGGAAGCAATGCAAGTTCTACTGGTAAGTTTCTTTTAATTGACTCGGTTACTGTGTAGTAAAGATATCGTTGACCATTTTTTGCTAGTCTGTTTATTACATACTGATTATCGTTGTATTTTTCAAGTTCATATATAACCGATGTCTGATCTAACGCGTGATCAAAAACCATTCTATCTCTGATTTCACCCCATAAATCGTTAGATGATTGAGTAAATAATGAAAAACTTAAAAGAGATCCAAAAAAAAGAAAAAGGTATTTGTTCATCCTAAAAATTATCTTTCCAATCTCGAATTGCTGCTAAGACTTCCACAGGTTGTAAATTTTGTTTATTAGCATAACTCTCAGCATTTTCTTTAACTTGGTCAACAGAAGTTCTTAAAAAAGGGTTAATTTTATTTTCTAAGTTAATGCTTGATGGTAGAGACATTAGATTGGAATCTCTTAAAGAACTAACTTCCTCAAAATATTTTTTCAAGTCAACATTATCAGGCTCTACTTTCAATGCAAAAGTTAAATTACTTAATGTATATTCATGAGTGCAATAAACTTTGGTTTCTTTAGGAAGATCGGTAAATTTATTTAATGAATTAAACATTTGCGAAGGAGTTCCTTCAAAAAGTCTCCCACACCCACCAGAGAAAAGAGTATCACCACAAAATAAGGAATCAATATCTTTAGAATAATAGGCAATGTGATCGAGCGTATGTCCAGGAGTTTCAAAGATATGAAATTTCGTATCTAAAATTGTAATCGTTGAATTCTCTGATAATTCTGAGTCAATGCCCTTTATATGACCTCCCTTGGGCCCATAGACCTTTGTACTCCTTCTAGAAGCAAGATCCAATATTCCGCCAGTATGGTCAAAATGATGGTGGGTAATTAATATTGCTTCAAGATTTAGATTATTTTTGCCCAAAAAGCTTTCTACTGCCAAAGCATCGCCAGGATCTACAACAACCGCTGAGTTACCTTTTATCAATGTCCAAATGTAATTATCTGAAAATGCTGGTATAGCTTCTATATTAGAAATCATTTTTAAAGTAATATTAACATCTATCTCATTTCTCATAGATGTCTGAAAATATAATTAAGATTTTTACAGATGGAGCTTGTAAAGGCAATCCAGGAATAGGTGGTTGGGGGGCTCTCATCATGGAAGACGGACAAGAAAAAGAAATTTACGGCGGCAGTTTCAATACAACAAATAATAAGATGGAGCTCACAGCAACCATTGAAGCATTGAAGTTTTTTAAAGACTCTAAAATAATCGAACTTCATACTGACTCAAAATATGTAAAAGATGGAATTACTGAATGGATTGTCAAATGGAAAAAAAATGGCTGGAAAAATGCCTCAAAAAAACCGGTAAAAAATTCAGAACTTTGGATGGAGCTTGACCAAATGACAAATTATCATGAGGTGAGTTGGTTTTGGGTAAAAGGTCATAGCAATCATAGAGAAAATGATATTGCCGATGCTTTAGCTAATAAAGGAATAAATGAACTGACATGAGACAAATTGTTTTAGATACAGAGACAACTGGATTAGATATTGTTAACGAACACAGAATTATAGAAATTGCTGGGGTTGAATTATTAAATAGAAAATTAACAAAAAAATCTTATCAAATTTATTTGAATCCAGAGCGAACAGTTGGATCATCTTTTAAGATTCATGGCCTATCAGATGATTTTTTGTCAGATAAACCATTCTTCAAAAATGTTTATCAAGATTTTTTGGATTTCATTAAAGACTCAGAATTATTAATTCATAATGCTGAATTTGATATTGGATTTTTAAATAATGAACTTAAACTTGCAGAGCTTGATATAAAAATTGAAGACCACGTAAGTAAAATTACAGACACCTTATCAATAGCAAGAGAAAAACATCCTGGCCAAAGAAATAGTCTTGAGGTTTTGACAGACAGATATCAAATAACCGGGTATGACAGAAGTTATCATGGTGCTTTGATTGACTCCAAAATTTTAGCTGATGTATATCTTGCTATGACTGGGGGACAGAGAGATTTAGGATTTGATGATAACTCTTCAAAAAAATTACAATCAAGATTTTCTGCTGACGTCTCAAACGATTTCAATTTAGTTAAAATTAAAGTCTCAGAAGATGATGTTAATAAGCACAAGGCTTACATAAATTCCCTAAAGATAGATCATGGAAATAACTAGATTTGCTCCTAGCCCAACAGGACATTTGCACATAGGCGGAGCAAGAACTGCATTGTTTTCTTATTTGTTTGCAAAGGCAAATAATGGAAAGTTTCTTCTAAGGTTTGAAGATACAGATCAAGAACGTTCTAAGGATGAATATGTTAAATCTATTCTCAAGTCTCTTGATTGGATGAAAATTAAACTTGATTCTGATCCTGTATATCAATCAAAAAAGATTGCGAAACACAAAGAACTAGCAATTGAGCTTTATAAAAAAGGTTTTGCATATGCTTGTGATTGTAGTGAAGAAACTCTTACTAAAATGAGAGAAGAACAGATAGTTAAAAAACAAAAGCCCAAGTACAACGGGTTGAATAGAAATAAAAATGTAAAATTTGCACAAGGTATGGTTTTAAGATTTAAATTTCCTTTAGAGGGAAAATCAAAATTTAAAGACTTAATCTTGGGAGATATTGAAATTGATAATAAAGAATTTGATGATTTTATAATTCTTAGAAGCGATGGCTCTCCGACTTATAATTTTTCAGCTGCTATTGATGATATGTATATGAAGATTACAACGGTAATTAGAGGAGATGATCATATTACAAATACACTCAAACAAATTAACGTTCTAGACGCGTTAGGCGCAACTATTCCTAGTTATGCTCATCTCCCAATGGTTTTAGCTGAATCAGGTAAAAGACTTTCCAAAAGAGATGGAGCAGAAGATATCCTGGATTATAAAAAGAAAGGCTATTTGAATGATGCTCTAATAAATTACTTAGTAAGATTGGGATGGTCTTACGGAGAAGAGGAAATATTTTCTTTAGAAAAGCTCCAAAAAATTTTCACTTTAGATGATGTTAATTCTTCGCCCTCAAAATATTCCCAAGATTTATTAGATTGGTATAACAATAAATATTTAAATTTTTTAACATCTGAAGAATTAATAATGAAAGTCAAAGAAAATTCAGGAGTTGACTTCAGCGAAATAGATAATGGAGAACTAGCAATCTCTTTATTAGCTAAAGGAGCCAATTCTTTAAATCAAATTGCTGAAGAGTCCACCTATTTTTTTGAAGAACCCCAAATCAAGTTCGAATTACTTAATATAGATAATAATAAAAAAATATTATTCTCTAAATTTTATGAACAATTAAAAGAGATAGGTTTTGAAAAAAATATAATAGAAAAATATATCAAAGAATTTTTGCTAGCTAATGATCTAAAGTTTCCTGAATTAGGTAAGCCCTTAAGATTAATCTTGACTGGACAAGAGAACGCGCCATCTATTACAGAACTTTTGTTTATATTGGGTAAAGAAACTTCTTTAAAAAGGATAGAATATTCATTAGATGCTTGATCAAAAATTACTAGAAATTTTAGTCTGTCCAAAAACACATTCAACCCTCATCCAACTTGGAGACGAATTGATTAGCAAAGAAGCTAAATTGGCATACCCAATTAGAGATGGCATCCCTATTATGCTTATAGAAGGTGCTCGAGAATTATCTCAAGAGGAGCTTGATCAGCTTTAATCCTCTGAGGCTAAATCTCTTTTTAGTTCATTTGAAGCTAAGTTAGCATGATTAAAAATATTTCTAGCCATTGAGGAATCTTGTTCTTTAGAGAGAGCTGCATATATTTCTTTTCTAGCATCATGAAGTTTTTCATTTTTTTTATCAGCATAATAAGCAACCTCAATTAGATGAGCTGCTAATTTATATTTTTTATTATTCAAATTATCTAAAGCTTTATTAATTATTGCATCTATCCCGCCGCTTAGCTCAACCCATTCTATAGCTTCATTTTCTCTAGTATCCGGTAATAATCTATCGTATTCACCATCCCACCAACCGCCATACCTTCTCCATATCATTTTGATTAAAAACTTAGGATCATCATAAACAGGTCTTAACCAGGGTTTATTTTTAATCTTGGTCGAAATTTTTACTTGGTGAAAAACTTCGTTTAAGGATTTACCTTGATTCATTAGTTTAAGAGTTTGATCTTCAATATCTTCTAAAAAATCTGCAGTAGTTGATAGAGCCTCCTGAATTCTATCTTTCCCGTATATAGGCAGACCATGACCAGGAATCATAATTTCTGCATCTTTTTTCATCATCAATTTCAAAGCATCTGACCAATCACTAATGTATCTCTGAACTTTTTGTGGATTACCGCCATTTGGTACTGCCCAAATGAATAAATCTCCTGGAGCTAAAATTTTTCTTTCAGGAATGTAAATCCAAGTATGATCATCTGTTTCACCACGACCATGAAAGAGCTCAAAAGTACAATCTCCAACTTTAAAAGTATATTCATCTTCAAAGGTTATATCTGGGTAGCGATACTCTTCAGGCCATTTAAAATGAGGAACATTAATTGCAAATTGCCTTTTATTAATTGCGGTGTTCCATCCGAGTGTTTTTTTATATCTATCAAAATGATCGGGCAATAATTTATGGCTGTAAACAATCGGTCTTTTTTGATTGGAATTATCGGCATCTTCGTCAAATTTTTTAGTTGCAAATATATGATCTACATGGTGGTGAGTAAAAATAGCTGCTTTAACATTACCTTTTGGTCTCCATTTCTTTATTTCAGCATATGCAGATTCTATATCTAAGTGACTTCCAGCATCTATCATTACTAATCCATTATTTGTATCAATGATATAAAACCCTCCAATTCCTTTGAGTCCTAATAAGTTCTCAGCAAGTTCAGTTGAACCCTCATAGAAGGTATGTACTGGATGATGTTCAAATTTAGTATCTAATTCTCCTTGCCACGCAAGCTCTGCTAATTCTTTTAAATTGTTCATAATTTTCCCCATTGAATATGTCTGCAAGACGAAGTATCTTAATTATAGATATTTTTTTTGGGAGAGAGAAATGAGTTATATAAAACCCTTAGACGGAGTAAAAATTGTAGAAATTTCTACAATCGTTACAGCCTCAATGGCAACTATGATGATGGCTGATCAAGGCGCTGATGTTATAAAAATAGAGCAGTCTGGTATAGGAGATCCTATGCGCTATTTAGGAACACAAAAAGGCGGGGTGTCTGCGTTATTTGCAAACTGTAACAGAGGTAAAAGATCAATAGATTTAAATTTAAAAGAGAAGGATGATTTAGAAATAGTTAAAAAATTAATTTCCAATGCAGATATTTTAATCAATAATTTTAGGCCTGGGGTCATGGAAAAAATAGGGATAGGAGAGAGCACTTGTAAAAAAATAAATGATAAATTGATTTATGCTTCTATAAATGGCTTTGGCGAATCAGGTCCTTACTCTTCTGCTCCTGCATACGATCACGTTGTTCAGGCTATGGCAGGAGCTACAGATATTCAATCTGACCTCAATGAACCGGCTTACATAAAAACGCTTTTGTGCGACAAGATAACTGCTTACACAGTTTGTCAGTCACTATCATCTGCTCTTTTTAAAAGAGAAAGAACCGGTATTGCTGATCGTCTCAACCTTTCTATGATTGATTCAGCAGTTTTTTTTCTTTGGCCAGACGGTATGATGAATCACACTTTGTTGGATGATGATGTAGTAACGTTACCGCCTTTAACAAAGTCTTATAACCTTTATAAATGCAAAGATGGTTATCTTTCCATTGCAGCTTTATCAGATGCTCAATGGTTTGGAATTTTTAAAGCTTTAGGTTTGCCTGAATACATTGAAGATGAAAGATTTAACAATGCCTTTGCAAGAAGTGAAAATATGGTTGAGTTGGTTAAATCTTTGACAATTTTTGGGTCATTAACTGTGGATGATGCTCTGCAAAAATTACAGGATGAAGATGTGCCATGTTCAAAAACCATCTCTTTAGATGAATTGATGACCCATCCTCAGATTGAGGCAAACAATCTTTTCCAATCAATAAATAGTGGCATTCAAGGCAAGGTGCGAGCACTAAGATATCCAACTAAATTTGATGACAACGAAATCTTCAATGATAAACCCGCTCCAGCATTGGGTGAACACAAACAAGAGATCATTGAGTCTTTAAGTAATTGAATCCATTATCCAACAGGCAAAGAATTGGCTATGGCGTTGGCGATATTGCCATTTGCTTTTATTGGTCAGGCGTTGGTCTTTATCTTTTATATTTTTACACAGATATTGTGGGCATTAGTCCATACTTAGCTGGTTGGATATACGCCCTTGGCATTGCTTGGGATGCAGTTACTGACCCATTTATGGGTTATTTGGCAGAAAGAACATCTTCAAAAAGAGGTAAATATCGCCCGTATATATTTTTTGGAACGATTCCATTAGCTTTATCTTTTGTTCTATTGTTTTGGGTTCCTCCTTTAACAGGATTATCACTTTTTATTTATTTACTTTTTGTTAATGTTTTTCATCGAACATGTTTTACGATTGTCAGTGTTCCTTATTCTTCTTTAACTCCAAGAATAACCTCAGATAGTGAAGAAAGAACAAAATTAACTACGGCAAGAATGATCGGAGCATCTTTTGGAACATTATTAATGTCGTCTTTGGGTTTTCCAATAATCAATTACTTTGGTCAAAATGATGAATCTCTTGGAATAATTTATTTATCAACCTTTGCAGCTTTCCTTGCAGCCATTATTCTCTTCATTACATATGTATCTGTGAAGGAATCATCTACCGAAGAAACAAAGGAAACTTACCCTTCAATATCAAAGTTAATTTTATCAATTCTAAAAAATTATCCATTCTGGATTGTTTTTTCTTCCATTCTTATTTTAGGCTCTACCACGATAATGTTTAATAAAAATTTAATTTATTACATCAAATATGCTTTGGACTTGCATAGTTATCAAGGATTGGTTTTAGGTTTAAGCGGATTAAGTAGTTTTGCATCAATACCATTTTGGTCATACGTATCTTTAAAAATTGGTAAAAGAAATACCTGGCAAATATCAATGTCCTTGCTATTGCTTGCATTTACATTATTTTATTTTTATCAAATCAGTACATTACAAGAACTCATCGTCATTGTTTGCCTGATAGGCACAGCTTCAGGAGCAGGAGGTGTATTATTTTGGTCAATGTTGCCGGATACCATTGAATATGGCGAGTGGAAATCAGAAATCAGGAGCGAATCCTCTTTGTATGGGTTTATGACATTTGCTCAAAAATCATCTATTGCAGTTGCTGCTTTAGTTTTAGGAGTTTTGTTAACCTCAATAAACTTTTCACCAAATGAAGTGCAAACTCCTGAAACACTCAGTGGTTTGAAAAATATTATGTCTTTAATACCTGCTTCGGGTATCGCTATTTCCATCTTCTTAATGTATTTTTATCCAATT
>CEQL01143789.1_pt1 | contig 20264 bp, 19 predicted proteins | sample 356281 | NCBI WGS metagenome assembly CEQL01 (sample SAMEA2621203, study PRJEB7988) | marine metagenome | biome: marine biome (ENVO:00000447); feature: surface water layer (ENVO:00002042); material: "saline water (ENVO:00002010), including plankton (ENVO:xxxxxxxx)" | depth 5 m
ACTGGAAAAAGAAAATTACAAAAAATTTATAATGAATTTTCAAAAAAAAATACGAGCCCCAGGCATTTCTGGACAGGAATACTAAAGTCTATGAATATAAACATCATCGACAACTCAGAACAAGGTATTAAAATTCCTGCTCAAGGTCCGTTAATAATGATAGCTAATCACCCTTTTGGAATTATTGATGGCTTAATTATGTGTTCTCTCGCTTCTAAAGTTAGATCTGATTTTAAAATTCTTACTCATGAAACTCTACAATTTGCTCCTGAGTTAGGTAAATATATTTTACCAATTGACTTTAGTGAAAACAAAAAAGAAACAATTAAAAATAATATTAAAACTACACAAAAAGCTAAAAGACATTTATTAAATAATGGATTACTAATAATATTCCCGTCTGGTAGCGTATCTGTAGCAAAAAACACTAAATCAGTTGCTAAAGACGATGAATGGAAGCAATTCACTGCTAAAATCTTAAAACAAACAAAAAGTGATATTTTACCAATATACTTTGATGGAAAAAATGGACTATTATTTCATGTCTTTGCATCTAAATTAAAAAATCAAACTCTAAAATACTCATCTTACATTCATGAAACAAAAAAAATGATTGGAAAGAAAATTAATATCTATCCAGGAAGTGTAATAAAATATAGTGAACTTAGCAAAATTAGTAATAGAGAAAAACTTACTGAATACTTAAAGAAAAAAACATATGAACTTAGAAAGTGAGAAATGAAAAATCTAACTGTTAATAGTTTTTATCGCTTTTTAGAAATATCTAATAAAAAGCAAATAAAAAAAAATTTAGATTCATACTTTAAATTAAGATTGGTTAGAGGAACAATCTTATTATCAGATGAAGGTATTAATGCAACAATCTCAGGTTATGAAGAAACAATAGAACAAGCTATAAAGTTTATAAAAAATCAATTAAAAATAAAGAAACTTGATATAAAGAAAAATAAAACGAGCTTTCTGCCATTTAATAGAATGAAAGTTAGATTAAAAAAAGAAATTGTAAGTCTAGGTGTTGGAAAATTTAAATCAAAAGATTTTATTGGCAAGTATATTTCCCCGTCCAGTTGGGATGACACTATTTTAGATAAAAATATAAAGGTAATTGATATCAGAAATATGTATGAAATAAAAATTGGCAAATTTAATAAAAGTATAGATCCATTTACTAATACATTTAGAGAATTTCCTGGTAAAATTAAAAATTTAAATGTTTCTAAAAAGGATAAAATCGCAATTTATTGCACTGGAGGAATTAGATGTGAAAAAGCTTCTGCTTACCTTAAAAATAAAGGTTATGAAAATGTTTATCAACTTGAAGGGGGAATTCTTAACTATTTGCATTACAAAATGAATTCAAACGAATCGTCTCAATGGAAGGGAAGTTGTTTTGTATTTGATGACAGAGTGGCAATCGACAATAATTTAAATAAAAGTAAATACTCGCAGTGTTATGGCTGTAGAAGTCCTATTACAAAAAAAGATACTTTATCGAGATTTTACAAAAAAGGGGTAACTTGCCCATATTGCTACAATAAAAGATCAATCAAACAAAAAATGAGTTCGATGACAAGGCAAATCCAAATAGAAAAAGCTGAAAAGAAAAATACAAATCATACATTTAAAAAAATTACTAGAGACTAATCTAAAAATTCAAGGATTTAATAAATTCAAAAAGATCTGTTCCATCAAATAAATAGCCCTTAATTCGAAAGTTATCAGCACATTCTATATCTGTAATTTTATCACCTATAAGAAAACTTTTTGATTTATCTATACCCCATTTTTTTTCTGCTAATTCTAACATCCCAATATTAGGCTTTCTCAAGTGAGAAAGTTCTATGAACTTATCTTTAAAATCTGGATGGTAAGGTGAATAAAAAAAGTCATCAATCTGAGTTCCATTTTTTTTTAATTCTGAATTAATAAATTTATGTAAACTGTCAACATCACTTTCAGTATAATAACCTCTGGCAATACCAGATTGATTAGTTGCTACAAATATATAATAACCTCTATCTCTAATATATTTAATCGCTTCTTTTGAACCTTTAATCCATTCAAAGTTTTCTATTTTATGCACATACCCCTTATCAACATTAAGTACCCCATCCCTATCAAAAAAAACTGCTGGTTTTGTCATATTATATTTTAATTTTTTTAAAATAAAAAAATTACATAATTTTTTAAATTACTTCTTTTTATTTGTGGCTTTGAATTATTTTTTTATTTAATTAAGACTATCTTTTTGAGTTAAATTATATTGCACATAACCTGCGTATAAAAGAACAATTATTATTGAAGAAATAAATCCTATTAGAATTGATGCCACAATAACTTTAAAAATATTTAAAAAGTTTTCTGTTTTTTGATAATTAGACAAATCAATCGTTATTGAATTAAAAGGATCTATTTGTTTTATCTTTTCTATAACAATATCTTCTGATTTAATTTTATTTAACTGGAGATATAAAGAGTCTAATATTACCTGTTCTTTGGAATAGTTTTCATCATATAATGAAATGTCAGAGTCATCTCTTTGATTCAAGTTTTCTAATTCCGCCTCAAGAGCTGCATAACCTCTATAATACTCTGGAACTTTATGAAATACATTTGCATATATGCCATCTTTAATACCATCTTTCAGATCTATTTTTTTTGCTATATTTATTTGTTCCTGAAGTTTGGTTATTTTAGTTTTTTTATCCTTTGAATATTTATTTTTTTTAGTTTCGATATTTCGTTCAGTATCAGCGATCTTATTAATTAATATTGATTCTTTAATAGCCAATTTATTTTTTATTAGATCAATTAAGTCTTTCTTTATATTTAAGTTAATCTCTTTAATACTTTCGTCTAAAACTTCATAGTGAAATATTTGATCTTCAATACTAGAGGTAAAAACTATCTTATCTTCATAAATGAGATAATTTTTAGATTGATTAATCAAAAAATTATTAATTTCTTTTTTTTCATTTAGATTGCCTTTATATTTTGCATTTAACACAGCTAAAAATTCTCTATTGATTTTAAATTTTTCAATAAACATATCATTTAATGATTTTCTAGAAATTATTATATCTGACATATCTTCTCCTTGAATCTTAGTACCAAGTAAAAAATTGTTAATCTCAAGAAACGAATAAAATGATTTCTTTTCAATTAAAGAAAATTTATTTTCAAACGTATATGTCTTTTCTTGATTGTAATAAAAAAATAATCCAAATAAAAATGAAATTAATGTAATAATTAAAACAGTAATAATTTTTTTACGAATTTCTTCAAAAAGGTAAAAAAATGAAAACTCAATTTCTTTATTATTAATTTCACTCATTTTTTAAAAATCTTTTTAGTTTATAACGACTTTCACTCGAGACAATGAAGCCAACACATTTTTTTGAACCACATTTACATTGATGATCTTTAAAATCATCTTTATCGAAATCATATCCATAATCATAACTTAATTCATCTCCTTCTTTAATATTTTTTTTTGCCATAACCCAAATTTTTCCACGAATAATTTCTATTTCGCAATTAGGCGCACAAGAATGATTGATATAACGAGCTTTATTGTAAGTAGGAGATCCATCAATATCATACCTACTATTTAGCTCAAATATATAAACAGAACCATGAGTTTCTGATTTTAAATATTTGTTAATCCTCTTCTCTGATCTCAAATCTCCTTCTTTTTTTGTAATCTTTTCACCTATGTACTCAATTATTTTTTTTCCTTTTTTAATATCCTCTGTTGCAAAGACACCTGAAGCATGTATTTTTGATTTTTTAACTTTCCACATAATTGTCTAATCTTCTTTTCTGCTTAGGAAATTATTTAAATTTAATGAACTAAAATCATTTTTATAAAGTTCGTGCAAATAAAATCCGACAGGTAAATAATATATTATGTTTATCCAATTATTGAATAAGTTTAAAGTTGGAAAAAATGGCCAAAAGGAAGAAAAGAAACATATCATTAAACATATTTGATAGTCACTAATAATATTTTTTTTATACTTTAACTTAACAAATAAATGATATGAAAAAATTCTTAGTATATTTATAATCGCTAGTGCAAAAAACATTAACCCTACAATCCCTATTTCAGCAAAAAGTTGAACCAGGTAATTATGCGGATGGGTTTGACAAGATTCACTGCCTTGACTGTACTTAAAATCATCACATTGATTCCTATAATTATTTGGACCAATTCCAATAAATGGATTTTGAATAAACATGGAATATGATGTGAATATTAATTTTTCATGTTCAGGAGAAAATAAATTTATTTGCTCATCTTCATTATTCAAGCCTAGTTGTTTAAATGTATAGTCAACATTTCTTTTTTTTGTTTCTGGAAAAGATAATGAAATAAAAATAATTATAATAACTGAGAATAAGATTGTTATTAATCTAAATAACTTGAATTTTGTAACAAAAGTTAATATTGCAATACTTGATATGAAAATTAAACCAAGAGCTGTTCTTTCTCCAGAAAAATATATTAAAATATCAGAAAGTATGAAAATAAAAAAAATTGAAATATAATCAATTAACCTTTTATTTTCTTTAATTAAAAAAAATGCCATCGTAAATGGAAAAAGTCTAGCTAAATACTGTCCTAATACAGCATTGTCTGTGAAAGGTAATTCAAGTCTGTCGATTTGATAATTATTGCCAATTAAATTATCTTCGATCAAAATTTGATAAAAACCATATATTAATGCGATTATAATTGCTAAATATAAAAAACTTATAAAATTTTTTTTGAAATCATTATTATGATCAATCACAAACCAAGTAGCTATAGCAAATATACCAAATCGGAAATATACTAAGCTTGATTTTAGAGAGTGTAATGGTGTTTCAGATACTATAGAGTTAAGTATTAAATATATGCACAATAACAAAAAAATTATAAAAAATTTATTTTTTATATATTTGTAATCTTTACTTTGAACTAAATAAATAATAAATGTTAATGCTAATATTGATATTGAAAGGTCAGCTAAAAAAGGTCCTAATAAAATAGATAAAGGAAGCAAATAAATAATTTTACTTGAAATATTTACATAAAGATCTTTATTAGACATGAGATACTATAACACCTTCTAAATTCAAAAAATAGGTTCCTTTTAAGCTTGAAAAGTAATGAATAAATTAATTTTAAATTTAGGTAATTTAAATCGTAGTTCAAAACAATTAATACAAATTCTTTCTGATACTACCATTATAATTTTATCATATTATCTTTCTTTTTTAATAAGATTGATGGAATACAATGACTTTTATGACTCTGTAAACTTTTTATCAAATAAACTATATCTCAATATTTTAGTTTTAATGGTAATATTTACTATTTCTGGTCTTTATATATCAGGTGTTTACAGATTAGTTTTAAGATTTTTAAGCAATCAAATAATAATTCAAATTGTTATTATATCTTTACTGTCAGTAATATTTTTTTACGTTTGCTCAATTTTTACAAATGAAATTATTCCTCGTTCTGTTCCAATCTTATATGGCTTATTTATAATTTTATTTTTTATTTCTTCCAGATTTTTTGCAAAATCAATTTTTATTTTAAGCAATTCAAATAAAACAAAAATATTGATTTATGGCGCTGGTGAAGGAGGACGACAATTATTAAATTTTTTAAGTAAAGAAAGTATTTATGAGCCAATTGCGTTTATTGATGATGACACATCTTTAGAAAATTTTGTAATTAATGGATTAAAAATATTTCAGCCCATATCAATCAATGATCTAATTGTAAAAGAAAATGTAGGCATGATATTACTTGCAATGCCTAGCATGAGAAGAAAGAGAAGAAGAGAAATATTAATTTTTTTAGAAAAATTTAAAATTAAGGTGAGAACAATACCAAATCTCAATGATATTGTTTCTGGAAAATCAAAAATAAGTGAATTAAAAAATATACCTTTTGAAGAATTTTTAGGGAGAGAGACAATCCCACCCATCAAAGAACTATTGATTAAAAATATTTATAAAAAAAATGTGATGGTTACAGGAGCTGGCGGATCTATTGGGAGCGAGATGTGTGCTCGAATTATGGAACAAAAGCCTGCTAGCCTTATACTTCTTGATAACTCAGAATTTGCTTTATATAAAATTTATTCTAAAATTTATAACAATTACTCATTAATTAACGATTCAAAAGTAATCCCAATGCTGGGTAATGTCCAAGATGAGTGTTTAATCAATGATATATTAAATAAATATAGTGTTGATACAATATATCATACTGCAGCTTATAAACATGTCCCTCTAGTTGAGATTAATTTAATTGAGGCAGTAAAGAATAATATTATTGGAACTAAAAATATTCTTGATTGCGCTATAAATCATAAAGTATCTTCATTTACTCTTATCTCAACAGATAAAGCAGTAAACCCAGTTAACATTATGGGTTATTCAAAAAGATTTTCAGAACTAGTATGTCATGCTATATCTAATAAAAATAAAATAACAAAAGTTAGTATTGTTAGATTTGGAAACGTCCTAGGTTCATCTGGATCAGTAATTCCATTATTTTCAAAACAAATAAACGATGGTGGACCAATAACAGTTACGCACCAGGATGTCGCAAGATACTTTATGACAATTAAAGAAGCATCAGAACTAGTAATACAGGCTTCTGCTATGATGAATCAAGGTCAAGTTTTTATTTTAGACATGGGCGAACAAATTAAAATTTTAGATGTTGCAAAAAGAATGGCTTTGATTCAAGGTTATACACCATACGTAAGCAACAAAAATGAAGCAGGCGACCTTGAAATAAAAATAATAGGCCTCAGAAAAGGTGAAAAACTTAGAGAGGAGTTATATTATACAAATGAAGTTAGCTCGACTATTCATCCAAGAATTATCTGTGCTCACGAAAATATAATTGACCTCATAGAAATAGAAAAAAAATATAAAAAAATTCAGTCTGCTTTAGAAAATAGAGATGAAAAAGAAATAAAAAATATTTTGACGAGTATCGAGTAGCTTAAATTATTTAATGCAGAATATCCTTGATAAAAATTACTTTTATTAGTGTCATTAATATTATTTTGATATCTAAAAATAAATTTTTATTTTCTTCATAAAATGACTCTAAAATCACTTTTTTTTCTATCGAGATAGTATCTCTTCCATTTACCTGCGCCCATCCTGTTAGACCAGGCTTAATATTATTTAATTTATATTTTCTTCTAAGTTTAATCAGATCCTTTTGATTAAACAGTGCTGGCCTTGGGCCAATTAAGCTCATATCTCCTTTTAAAATAGAATAAAGTTGAGGAATTTCATCAAGACTAAATTTTCTTAAAATTTTACCAATTGAAGTGACTTTATCCTTATGATTATCTAATAAATGAGTAGCTAATTGAGGTGTGTCAATTTGCATTGTTCTGAATTTAGGCATTAAAAATATTTCTTCATATTGACCTACCCTTTTTGACCAAAATAATATCGGTCCTTTAGAATCAATTCTAATTAATATTATTATCAATAATAGAGGGATTGCTAGAAATGGAACTAAAAGTAATAAAAATAACCTAAAAATATAGTTCATTAATTGTAATAAGACCTATACCATTTTATAAATTCACTGAGACCTTCGCGTAAAGTATAGTTAACTTTATAATTATACTGCTTCTCAATTCTTGTGTTTAGTGCAAGTGTATCCTTCACATCACCTTTTTGCATAGGCAAAAATCTTTTCTTTGCTTTAATTTCTATTACATCTTCAAGAGTTTTAATAAATTTTTTTAGAGTAATAATTTTTCCGGAACCAATATTAAAAATTTCATAATTAGTCTTATTTTTCTTTTTTGACAAAATAATTTTTATGACTGCTTCAACTACATCATCAATATATGTAAAATCTCTTTTCATATCCCCATAATTGTAGATATCAATTTTCTTTTTTTTGAAAATTGCATCTGTAAACTTAAATAATGCCATATCTGGCCTTCCCCATGGCCCATAAACTGTGAAGAACCTTAATCCAATTGTTGAAAGATTATGAATATGTGAATAGGTATGGGCTATTAACTCATTAGCCTTTTTTGTTGCCCCATATATTGACGCAGGCTTTTCACATTTTTCACTTTCATCAGATGGTTTATTTGTATTTAGACCATAGACTGAGCTTGATGATGCGTAAGCAAATTTTTTTATATTATTTTTCACCGATAACTCGATAATGTTTCCAAATCCAACTATATTTGAATTAATAAATAGCCCTGGCTTTTCAATAGAGTCTCTTACTCCTGCCTGAGCTGCCATATGTATTACATGACTAAATTTTTCTTTCTTAAATAGCTTTTCTAGACTCAATTTATTTGTAATATCTAATTTATAAAATTTAAAATTTTTATTTTTAGCTAACATTTCCAATCTGCATTTTTTAAGATCGAGATCATAAGCTTGATTTATATTATCTATTCCAATAACTATAACGTTATTATCTAATAATTTTTTAGCTAAATGAAAACCAATAAATCCTGCAGAACCTGTAAGTAATACTTTCATATTTAATTAATATCTTGACGCTGATTTAGAGAAAAATGATTGAGCTTAAATTTTGTTTTAAATCCTAAATTTCTAATTTTTTGGGATGAAAAGGTTGAAACTGTAAATAATTTACGATAATCAACTACAGTAAATGGAAATCTTATAATTAAATTCATTATGCTTCCAAGCATTGCTAATGATAAGAAAAAAATTCTTGGAAAAACAATTTTTATTTTATTTTTTGTATGGCCTACAGATAAATTTTCATAAATCTCCCTGAAACTATAGTCTGTTCCATCTGTTACATTATAGATCTGATTATTTGTACTTTTATTTATTGCAGCAAAAATTAAGGAATCAATAAGATCACTAACATGAATCATTGATTGACTTTTAATAGTTTCTTGCGGTATAGGAAAAAATCCAGTTGAAATTAGTTGTAACATTTTTTTCAAATTGCCTTTCATTTCTGGACCGTACACAAGAGAAGATCTAATGATTGATACATTCATATTAGAATTACTTGAAATTTCAATTAGTTTTTTTTCTGCATCTCTTTTAAACTTTCCGTATAAATCTATTTTACTACTGTAATCATCCTCTTTAAGTCTTTTTCCCTTTATATTTCCAGCTGCTTTCACGCTACTTAAAAAGACAAATTTTTTTACTCCATTTTTTTCTGAGTATTTTGCAAGTTTTATTGTTGCATCATAATTTATTTTTTTACATTGAAATTTTAATTTTTTAGAATTCAGAGATGTATGTGCTTGACCTGCTATATGAATTACAATATCGATATTTTTGAATATCTTATCATCATAATACTCATCATTTAAATCTAGTTTTATATATTTTTTATTTTTTTTGAGGAGATTTCTATTTAAAAATACAAAATCATAATTATATTTTTTATGAAGTGCAAAAAAATTTGAGCCTATAAATCCTGTTGATGAGGTAACTAAAATTTTAGTCATTTATTTATAAAATTTATCTAATTTTTAACTTAGATATATTGAATTGGAACATTTTTCCAATCTATTATATTGCTAGCTTCAGTAACACTCTCAAATTTGAAATCATTTAATAGTTTTATTAGCTTATTTTTTGAAGACTTAAGTCCAATATAAGATTTAATATATCTAATAACACTAATATCTTTTAAAACGGGCTGGTCAGGGTCAAAATCTCGCGGATGAAAATAAGTCATTACATAGTTAGAATCTTTCATCATTCTTTTAATCATAAAATAAGGAAATATTCTAAAATACCCTCCCCCTGAAAACATTATATTTTTTCCAAATAGATTATAAAAATTAATTGGAAATTCTTTAATTTCACAATTATTTTTCGTTTTTATCAAGCAAGGTGAAGATGAAACAAAACTGGGAAATCCTCCATTTTCCCTTATGGCAGGGAATATTGAACAATCATACTTTATTTCAAAATCTATTAGTTCTTCAATCATCCATGAATTATTCTCTCCCAAACTGAAGCTTGGAGCTCTATATATATCAATTTTTTTACCAATAAGATCCTCAATTGAGTTTTTTGATTTTTTTAAATCTTCCCTCAACTCTTCTCTATTTAGTTTGAATAATAGTTTATGGTTATTAGAGTGAGAGCCAATTTCATGACCTAAACTATCAATTTTTTTTATTATGTTGGGATAATTTCTTGCAACCCAGCCCAAACAGAAAAAAGTTGCTTTCTTACCTGAAGAATCCAGGGCATCAAATATAAATTCCATGTTTTGATTTAATCTACTTTCATATTTTGAAAGTGACATCTCATCTTCAAGAAAATTATTATCAAATTTTATATGAAACCATTCTTCAATATCAAATGTTAAAATATTCATAAAAATAAATGATGATAATTATTAGAAAATAATTTCAACTAAATAGTCTCTCCCTAAGTCATGTATTTGATAATTACTAAGCGATAAATTAGTTAAGATATCCTTTATTCTACTTTTATTATAAAACCACAAAGGACAATTTCTGAGTTTATATCTGATCTTTCTTTGAGGCGTTAGCCAATGATTTTCTACAGGAACACTGAATAAAATTCTTTTACTTACAATATTCCTCAATACATCTATTAAACTTTCTGGATCTTCAAAATATTCGACAACTCCTAGGGCAAAAATTGTATCAAAATCTCGATCAAATTGATAATCCATTATATCAGCTATTATAAATTCCAACTTTGTATTCATGTTATTTTCTGATGATAGCTTGCGTGATATTTTTATCATATTAGGAGCTACGTCAATTCCTGTAACTTTAACATTATTATATTTTGCTAATAAAAAATCATGCCAACCTGGACCACATCCAACATCAAGAACTTCAGAACTTGATGTTGATTTAATTATTTCAGAAACTTTTTGAAATCTTAAAAACATACTATAGCGTAGGTAACGGTCAATAAGCTTTTTAAATGGATTTTTTTGGTCCTCTAAATATATTGAATAGAATTTTTCAGCATATCCATCAAAAAAAAATTTTACTGCGTTAGCACTTTCTTGATTTTTTTTTATTGCATTCATAAAATAATATCACTCATGTAATTAAGTTTTATTTAGCTCACAATTTATATATAATTTTTCTCTGAAATCAATAACTTTAAAATAATGAAGATTATAATAGTTGGTATTAATAGTTGGTACATTTATCATTTTTGGCTTCCACTTATTAACGAATTAAAAAAAAAATATAATTTATTTATTGTTACTGAATATGATGAATACTCTGATAAATTAGAGGAAAGAGGGTTTAATTGCATTTATGTAAATTTTTCAAATAGATCTCTAAACATATTAAAAAATATTAAGGCAATTTATAAGATTTTTTCAATTTATAAAAAAATTAAACCTGACTTAGTTCATCATTTTAACCCTAAGCCTGTAATTATTGGAAGTTTTGTAGCTCATATTTTAAAAATAAGATTCATTATTAATAGTTATCCTGGTTTAGGAAATTTATTTAGGAAAGATAAAATAAAATTTAATATAATAAGACCTTTTATTCTTTTAGCTTATACCGCAATAAATAGAAAGAATGTAAATTCAATATTTCAAGTTAAAAAAGACGAAGAATTGTTTATCAAAAAAAAATTGATAAACGAGTCAAAAACGAATTATATTTCCAGTTCCGGTGTGGATACTATGAAGTTTAAAATGAGAGATTCCTTTAACATGAAGAATAGATTAAAAATAGCGATGATTTCAAGGATAAATGTTGATAAGGGAATTGATACATATTTAAAAATAGCAAAAAAACTGAATGATAAATGTGATTTTTTTCTTGCTGGTCAGTTTTATCAATTTGAAAATCCTAGATTAAGTGAAAGTCAACTTATTGAAAGTTGTAACGAAAATTCAATTACTTATTTATCTTTTGTTAGAGATATGAGTAAGTTTTTAAATCAAATTGATATATTAATTTTACCTACAAGAAGGTTGGAAGGTGTTCCAAAAATTATCCTGGAGTCATGTAGTTGTGGAGTAGTGCCAATAGCATCTGATATTGGTGGCTGTGGAGAAATAGTGCTTCCAGATATTAATGGATACTTGATTGAAATGAATAATATTGACATGTTCGTAAATAAGATAAAAGTTTTAGATAAAAATAGGCTTTTAATGTCTTATCTTGGAAAGAATGGAAGAAAGTTAGTCGAAAAAAATTTCGAAGTTTCAAATGTTATTGAAAATTATATGCATTTATATAAATCAAAATCTATTTTATAAGTCTTATATATTATTATTCTCCAACCAAGACTGAAATATTAGTATACTCCATAGAGGTCGATAAAGATTTCTTCTCTCTGAAATGTGCTCTTTCCATAATGAGGTAACTTTACTATGATCGAAATACGGACTTATTTTAAAGTTTTTAGAAAAAATAATATCTTCTGACCATTCTTTTAAAGGCCCTCTGAGCCATTGATCAATAGGTGCATTGAAACCCGATTTTTGATTATCAATGATATTTTTTGGCAAGTATTTACTTAAAATTTTTCTCAAAATTACTTTATTAATTTTTTTATCTATTTTTAGTCTCATCGGTATGCCTGCAGCAAATTCAACTACATTTCTATCTAAAAATGGTACTCGCGTCTCTAATGATGACATCATTGCTGATCGATCTAATTTAACAAGAATATCATCTGGTAAATAATTATTTTGATCTATATTCATCATCAAATTTTCAATACTTTCTGTTGCTGAACTACTTATAATATTTTCCTTTATTAAATCTTTTGAAGTATTATTAAGCAATATTGATTCTGATAAATTTGTATTTTGTAAAATATTGATATAACTTAGAACTTCATTTTTAGAATTAAAAATATTAAAAACTTTTCTAAGCTTGTCTGAACCTTGATCAATATTTAATGATTTTCCTAATGAGTCCCATATGTTATCAGAAAATAGATTGTAAAAACTAAAAATTGGATTATGCATTATCGGTGGTATAAAGCTTTTTATTTTTCGAATTGCGGGCAGCATTTTATATCTATTATAACCTCCGAAAATCTCATCACCACCATCTCCAGATAAGGCAACTGTAACTGACTTCCTTGCAATCTTAGAAATTAATATAGTTGGAAGCATTGATGGATCGGCAAATGGTTCACTAAAAACTTTTGGTAGATCAGGTATTAAATTCTGAGCATCCTTAGAGCTAAAATAAACTTCATTATGATTTGTATTTAAAAATTTTGATATTTCACCTGCCTTTTTTGCCTCATTAAATTCTTTTTCATGAAAACCTATTGTAAATGTATTAATAGGCATTCTTGATTGACTTTGCAGTATTGAAACTATTAATGATGAATCAATCCCTCCAGACAAGAAGGCCCCCACAGGAACGTCTGAAATTGTTTGTGATTTTACAGATTTTATTAATAACTTCTCAAGTCTCTCATCTAAATGGTTATAGTTCTCAATTTCATGACTATAATTTTTGGGTATAGACCAATATTTTTGATTTCTAATCGAGTCTAATCCATTATTTTTAAAATCATTTAAGTTGATAGTAAGAAGTGACGAAGGTGGTAGTTTTTTAATATTTTTAAAAATACTTAGCTGTTGAGGTATATAATTGTATTGTAAGAGGTAATAAATAGATTTTTCATCAACTTCCATATTGATGTTACTATATTCTTTTAGCACAACTAAATCAGATGAAAAAAATAAAACTTGACCAATTTGACCATAGTAAAGTGGCTTTTCACCAAATCTATCTCTTGCAAAAATTAAATTATTTTCTTTTTTATCGTAAATAACAAATGAAAACATCCCATTAATTTTATCTAATGTTGTTTCAATACCGAATAATGAAATTGATTCAATTAAAGTTTCAGTATCAGATGTTGATTTCCAAATTATAGGATCTTTACTTCTTTTTTCAATTTGCTCTCTTATTTCTAAATGATTATATATCTCACCATTATAGACAATAACATATCTTTTATTTGATGATTGCATTGGTTGACTTCCTGATTTAGATGTATCTAATACAGATAGTCTTCTATGACCTAAAAATAACTTTTTATCTAAATCAGCCCAATTTCCTGCATCATCAGGTCCACGATGTTCAAGAGTATTGATAGTTTTTTGAAAGCTTTCGATACTCAAATTATGATCGTTAAAGAAACCAACGAAACCACACATTTATTTTCCAATCGTAAATTAGTTATTGTAAGTATTAATTATTTCTTTTTTAGAAGATATTCTATTTATCTTTTCTGCTAAAACATATGTACATGATGCACCATCTAAAGATTTTTTATTTATTTGGAAAAAATAATCAAAATATTTTAACCAAAAAAATAAAATCCTCGAAATTAGTATTGAAAAATTCCTTAGTGTGTTCTTGTTAAAAAAAGCTTTAATAAAATTTTCAATTGACCACGCTAAAACGCTACCTGGGCCAGCAACTAATCCGTAGTCAATTAATTTAAAGTGGTGAAATAATTTATTATGACCAACCATAGAATATCTAGTAAAATCATGCGCCCCTTCATGAATTTGTTGCATGAATGGTATTTCGGAGTAGACAATGCCATGGTCTTTTAAAACTCTATGAATACTTTTGACAACATCCTCTGGATCATAAACATGTTCTAAAACTGCTGTTATTATTATGCCATCAAAAGACTTGTCTTCAAATGGTATATTGTGACAATCAATTATAATATCACACTCAGCTTCTAAACTAATATCTGTAAAAATAATATTTTTATCTGAATCAAAAATACTAAGTATATCATTTCTTTGATTTCCACATCCTAAAACTAGTAATTTATAATTTTTTCTCTTTTCAATTATTTTTTTAAATTTATATAACATTTTTTTTTGTGAGAGATTTACTGAAATTTCAGGTACTGCGGATTTAATCTTTGAAAGTAAATAATTATTTTTATTTTTGCTAGCATTTATATAATTTTCAACTGGAAATAATTCATTGTTCTTACTTACTAGTATTAATTTTTTACTCACGATGAGATATTCCATATTACATTTTATACACTTAAATAAATTTATTTCACTTGTAAGTCTGCAGTAACAATCCGGACATCGAATATTTTCAAACAAAAATTTATTCATCTTTGAATTAATTTATTATATTTTTTATTGCTTCCCCAAAAGGCCATTGGTTCATCTTTATTATATTTATAATAACCATAGTTTGGCTTGATCGTCCATCCATGCTCATTTATCCACTGTTGTACTAAATTTCTTAGCTTTGTTGGCACACCACTGCATAAATTTACAATTCCGTTATCATTATTTAAATATGACAATTTTGCTATTTTAGAGACGATTTCTGAAACGTGCGAATAATCTCTCTTTTGATTTCCCTCAGACATATCAAAGAATTTTTCTTTTTTCTTAACTGCATTTTTTAATTGTTCAAAAATAGAATTTCTACTTTGATTTTCACCATAAATATAAAAGATCCTCATCCATGTGAGGTTAAAGTCTTTTTTAATTTTTAGAAACTCAATTTTTTTTCTTAGCTTATCTTTGGCTAAACTATAATTATTTATTGGTTTAGGACTAAAATCCTCTTTCACTTCACCTTCGATATTTCCGTATTCAAAACATGTTCCAGCCACAAGAATATTTTTTATACCATGTTCGATCGCCTCATTTATAAATTGAAAGCTAATTTTTAATTCTTCATCTAGGTGTCTCTTATCTGAGTAATCGTCTAATTTACTCCATGCTAAATGGATTAAAGTATCTATTTGAGGCAAATTTTTGAACAGAGTGGCATTATCTAGAGAAATGTTATGTAAAATATAATTAACATTTTTAATTTCTTTCTTCTTTGGAAAATTTCTAACAATGCAGTTTACAGAACCTTTTTGTTTTAATAATTCATTGAGAAGATTTTTTCCAATAAAACCATTTGCACCAGACAATAAAAAATTCATGATATATCTAATTTTGGTATTGCAGTTACAAATTTAGCTCCCCAGTTTCTAACATATTTCAAATTAGACTTAATTTCATCTTTGAGATTCCAAGGTAAAATAATAATGTAATCAGGTCTATATTCTTTTATTATTTTTTCTTCAAAAATAGGTATACCACTTCCAGGCATAAATTTATTTTGCTTTGATGGATTTAAATCAACGACATATTTTATTGCATCACTTTTGATCTCAGCATAGTTTAATAAAGTATTTCCTTTAGCTGCAGCACCATAAGCAATAATTTTTTTGTTTTCAGCTGATGCCTTGTGTATAAATTCTTTAAACCTATTAGTAACACTGTCAATTTTTTCCTGAAATTTTAAATATAATTTTAAATTATTTATTCCATTTTTTTTCTCAAAATTTAAAAGTTTTTTTACTCTATTATTTATTTTTATTTTACTATTATCTTTTCGTTGTGCATATATTCTTAAACTACCACCATGGGTTTGAATCTTTTCGACATCAATAATTTTTAAACCACATTCTTTAAATATATTATTTACTGAAATAAATGAGAAGTATGAGAAATGCTCATGATAAATTGTATCAAACTGTTTATACTTAATTAAGTTGTACAAATGAGGAAATTCAAAACAAGCCACACCATCTGATTTTAATAATAGTGCAAAACCTCTAACAAAGTCTTTTACATCAGGTACATGCGCCAAAACATTATTGGCAATTATCAAATCAGCGAAGTACTTCTTCTTTCTTAATTTTTTTGCTAATGATTCAGTAAAGAATTCTTTTATTGTCATTATGCCTTTTTCTTCTGATTTTGCCGCCGTATTTTCAGTGGGTTCAATCCCAAGACAAGGGATTGAATGATTTTTAAAATATTGTAACAAATAGCCATCATTTGAGGCAACTTCCACAACAAAACTATTTTCATTAAGTTTAAAATTCTTGATTGCTTTATCAACAAATAATCTTGAGTGATTCAGCCAATACTTAGAAAATGAGCTAAAGTAAACATAATCGTTATTAAAAATCTTACTATATTTTACTTGATCAAGGGTTTGAACCAACCAACACTTGTTACAAATTAGTATTTTTAACTTATAGTGCTTTTCAGATTTAAGCTGTTTAATTGAACTTAAAAGACTATTCGCCAGTGGTGTATTTCCTAAATCAGCAAATTGATGATTTAATTGTGATTTACAGTTCCTACATTTCATATTTATTCTATTTTTAAACCTTTAAAATTATCATCGATATACTTAAATCTTCTATCTCTCTTAGATATTTTATTAATTTTAATCGGCCACTTAACATTGAGTTTTTTGTCTAAAACATTTAAGCCACTCTCATACTTTTTTTGATAAGAATTTGAATGTATGTATAAAATTATACAATTGTCTTCTAATGCTTGAAAACCATGAGCAAAGCCCTTTGGGATAATTATACTTTTTTTGTTTCTCTCAGATAGCATTTCAACATGATGACTTAAAAAAGTTTTTGATGAAGACCTTAGATCAATTGCAACATCACTAATGCTCCCTTTTATACAAGTTACAATCTTTATTTCTGAATGAGGTGGTTTTTGAAAATGAAAACCCTTTATAGTTCCTTTATTTTTTACTTCTGTCACATTAATTGAGTCAATTATTTCAGTATATCCTAATTTATTGAATCCCTTTTTACTAAAAATCCTTAATAATGAACCTCTAGAATCTATAAATTTATTTCTATTAACTACAATTAAATCTTTAATTTTAGTATTTGATTTTTTAAATTTATCAAGCGACATATTTTTTTTTGAATAGTTGATTAATTTGTTCTCTTGAAAATTCATATAAATCAACATTATCTATCCATGCCTCATACCACTTAGCTGTCATTTTTAAACTCTCTAAATAATTTATTTCTGGCTTCCATTTTAAATTTTTTGATACTTTGGATGTATTTAATGCCAAATAACTAGACTCGTAAAATTTATCATTTTTTTCAACTTTAATTTTCATATTTGAGTTCCAAAGTTTTAAAAAATCGTTCACAACTTTTTTTACATTTACTTCAGATGAAGAATTTGGACCAAAATTCCATGAAGAAGAATATTTAAGGGGAAATTCATATAGCTTTTCCATTAATTTAATATAACCTATAAGTGGATCAATTACATGCTGCCAAGGCCTTACAGCTAAAGGATATCTAATTGTAATATTTCTATTTGCCTTCAAAGATCTAATAACATCCGGGATCAATCTATTATCAGACCAATCTCCTCCACCAATAATATTTCCAGCTCTAACAGTAGCAAGACCTAATCTGTCTTTTAGAAAAGAATTATAATAAGCGGCAGTGATGATTTCAGAGCATGCTTTACTACTACTATAAGGGTCATACCCTCCAAGAGGGTCTGTCTCTCTAAATTTATTTTTTTTATTGTTATTGTGGTAGCATTTGTCAGAAGTAACATTAATAAGAGATTTTATTGATTTCAACTTCCTAACTGTTTCAAGCAAATTTATTGTACCTATTATATTCGTCTCGTAGGTACCAACTGGATCCTTATAAGAATTTAATACTAAAGGTTGAGCCGCTAAATGAAAGATTATTTTAGGTCTTATTTTTTTTATTGATTTCTCTAAAAATTCTTTTTGGCGTATGTCACCATATATACTTTCTTTAAGTTTTAATTTTTTTTTAATTGAGTTAAAAAAAAATTTATTTTTTTCAGGTTTTAAGGATATTCCAGAAATATTGGCACCTAATTCATTGAGCATTAAAGAAAGCCAAGTTCCTTTGAAGCCAGTGTGACCAGTAATTAAAACATCTTTATTTTTCCAAAAAGCTCTGTTCATTTCCAATTTTTCCATGGCGCGATATTTTTTTTCCATAAATCTTCAAGTTTACTTTTCTCTCTTAATGTATCCATAGGTTGCCAAAATCCTGGGTGTTTATAAGCTATTAATTCTCCCATCTTTGATAAGTTTTCAACTGGTTGTTTTTCCCAAATAGTCATATCATCAGATATTAGTTCAATCACTTTTGGAGATAAAACAAAAAAGCCACCATTTATCCAATCATTAGAGTCCTCATCTTTTTCTTTAAAAGAATTTACAACATTATTATTATCTATTTTTAAGGCTCCAAATCTACTAGGCGGGTGAACAGCCGTTATTGTTGCTAATTTCTTGTGCTTTCTGTGGAAATTTATTTTATCTTTTATATCAATGTCAGAAACGCCGTCCCCATAAGTAAAGCAAAAAAAATCCTCTTCTTTCACGTAATTAGAAACTCTTTTTAATCTGCCACCTGTCATGGTCTCGTAGCCGGTATCAACTAAATTTACTTTCCAAATATTTGACTCAAATTTAACAATTAATTGAATACTTTTATATTTTTCTTCAACATTTTCAGAAATTGAGTGTGATAAGAAAAACTTTTTAATTACTTCCTTTTTATATCCACAACAAATAATAAAATCTGTTATTTCTGCTTGTTCATAAAGTTTCATAATATGCCATAATATTGGATATTTGCCTATCAGTACCATTGGCTTAGGCTTGTCAGATGTTTCTTCACTAATTCTTGTACCTAACCCTCCTGCTAATATTACTGCTTTCATATTGAAATAATTTTATCCCAAGTTTTAGATAATGCATTTGTACTATATTCATTCTTCAAAAAATTACTAATAGAGTAAATATATTTTAATCTTGCTTGCTTTTCTTTTATTAACAAACAAATTTTTGACTCCCATTCGTCTATTGAACTACAAAGCCAATTAGAGTTAATTGAATTCATTACCCGTAGATGACTATCTGTTTCAGTAGCTATGACAGGTAGTCCTAAAGACCACATAAGTATCATCTTATTTTCTGGCTTCAAAAGTAATCTTCTTTTATTTGGGATCGGAATAAGTCCAATATCACTTTTTTTTGCAGCTGATGTAAGATTTTCTTTATTCCAATCATAAAAAATTATTTCTATTCCGGTATTCTTAAATAGTTTTTGTAATAAATTTGGAGTAGAAAAACAAACATATTGACCACCTAAAATACAATATTTTCTATCTGTTACAATATGTAATTTAATTTTATAACCTTTTATCTTAGTTAAAATTTTTTTTAATAATAAAAATATTTTAATATTTGAATGAGATTGACCTTCCCAGAAAAAATTGATTTCATTATTTTTAATTTCCCATTCAGATTTTTTGTCGTATATATCTTCTTCAAAATAATCTCTTAAAACAAAAATTTTTTTATTAAATTTTT
>CEQL01066300.1_pt1 | contig 19916 bp, 23 predicted proteins | sample 356281 | NCBI WGS metagenome assembly CEQL01 (sample SAMEA2621203, study PRJEB7988) | marine metagenome | biome: marine biome (ENVO:00000447); feature: surface water layer (ENVO:00002042); material: "saline water (ENVO:00002010), including plankton (ENVO:xxxxxxxx)" | depth 5 m
GCTGAATTATTTTTATGGTCCAAATATATTGAATGGGGAGATACTTTATTTTTACATTTATCAGGAAAACCTATTAGTATGTTGCAATATACACACCATATGAGTACTGCATTTTTAATGTATATGAATATGTTCCAATATCTTAGTCCACATATTTTTGTTTTTATGGCATCTAATTGTTTTGTTCACGTATTTATGTATTGGTATTTTGCATATCCAGAAGGATTCTTAAAAAAATATAGAAAACTCATAACATCTAGTCAAATTGTTCAACATATTATTTGTTTAAGCACGATAATTTATACATATAGCTTAAATAATTGTGAACAAAATCAGTTTGGTAACTTTTTCGGATTTATTATGTATTCTATGTACTTATTTTATTTTTCTTCGTTTTACTTCAAATCTTATATTAATAAGATTAAAAGTAGTTAATTATACTAAACTGACTAATATGATAATTAAACATCCTAATAATATTAAAATTGTGGTTACTAAAATACATCCTAATTTACAATTCTCTTGATCAGAAAACATAAATTATTATACTAATTATAAATATAATAATTTATTATACATTACTCAATACTTCATTTAGATCTTCATTGGTTATTATTGGCTTTTCTATTTCATTTTTTTTATTTATACATCTTTTAAAAATGCATGCTATTGCTATTGCTACTATTATACCTCCTATTATTATACAACTATAAACAAAAGATGGTGATTTAACTTCATCTTCTGCTGACATCTTTATTTATATCATTAAAAATTTTTTATATTGTTTTTATTTTTAAACTTCTATAGTTTCTAATGTTTCTGATATTTGTGATGTTTCTGATGTTTCTGTTTTTGTTTCATCATTATTATTTTCATTATTCTCAATATCTTCATTAATATTTTTTTCTAATTCATCTTGAATTTCATTTTCATTTTGAATTCCATTTTGATTTTGCACTAATTCGAATAATACACGTGTTAATACATCTACTTCTCTTGTTAGTTGTTGAATAGTTGGGGTTGGTTCAACTCTAACAGGTGTTCTTCTTATGGGATAATGTTGTGCTTCAGTCGGATGACTAGAAACCCAACACGTATTTGGACAATATTTTAGTTTAATGAAGTTACATAAAATACCCGAACATATTAAGAATAATGCTAATGGAAATAGAAGCATTGGTGTTTGTGGGTCACCCCAAATTCCTGGACCGGATCTTGTTCCATTATAAGATAAGAATGTAGGAGAGGCACTTGGTTTTATATTTAAATATGGATCCATTTTTTTACACGTTTGCTATTTTTGTTTCTTCATTTTCATTTTCATTTTCTGATTCAATTTTCTGTCTATTTATAATTTCATTATCTTGACTATATCCAATTGCAATACGTGAATTTATGTCTACAAAATTTTTCAACAAACAATATGAAACTGGTACACTAATTAAAAAACAAATCGCAAATATAACTAATCTTTCTTCAACTGTACTCATATCATTATTATATATGATTTATCTTTATGTATTATTTTAATTATATTAAAATAATGCCAACTATGTAATTGCTAAAGTAACACCAATAATTAGTAAAAGTATATAATAGATAATTTTAGTTTTTTTATTAAACTTAAAATGATCTACAAAAATCGAATCTAATCCAAATGCAGCAATATAAATAATTATAAATGAAAAATCGTGATACATATATATATAATTATAAATAAGTTTTAGAAAATTGATCAAAATCAATAATTTTAATTCCTAATTTCTTAGCTTGCTCTATCTTACTTGAATTATTTTCTAAATCTTTAACAATTAATATAAAAGTTTTTTTATTGACAGTTGAGGATAAGTTTGCACCAATTTTTTTTAATTTTTCTTCTAAATCTTTACTTCTAAATCCTGTAATTACAACGTTTTTGTTATTCAAAGGGAGATATGTATTCATATATATTTTGGGTTTTTCAATAGTATCATTTAATTTATTAGTAAGATTACACAGTTTTAAAAATTCTTTAAACTCACCAATATGACTTATAAATGCTTCACCTGTTTTTCTCTCAATTCCTTTGATTTTTAATATTTTATTAATGTCTGGCTCTCCAGATTTTAATACTTCTGGATATTCTGACATAATTAATTCTATTTTTTTATCACTGAATCCTCTACCAAAAATGTTAGATGCAGCCATAATTTTTGTAATTGAAGCTGACTCAATTTTCTCTTGAATACTATTATAAATCTTATTAGCCATCTTCTCTTTAAAACCCTCTATTTTTAAAAAATCATCTACTTTCATATGTAAAATCTTGGGAATACTATCATATCCTCCTTTAATTATTTTTGCAACATTACCAGATCCTAACCCTTCTACGTCTAAACTCTTAAAAAATCCTGTAAGATTTTTTTGAAGAACTGTAGAGTCACCAGTTTTATCTTTTAACATAATATCAATATGACTATCATTCCATACATATTCTACATTTGGCATTTTTGGTTTTTCTGCTGGTGTTGTAACTGACTTAATATATGGAATAACATCACCTGATCTTACAAGCATAATTATAGCACCAATTCCAATTTTGTTAGACTCTATAAAAGCAGCATTAAATCCAGTAGCATATGTTATAGTAACACCACCTAATTGAATTGGCATAATTTGAACTCTAGGTTTTAAATATCCATCTTTTGATGGTGTCCAAATTACATCAACTACGTGAGCTTCAGCTATTTGATCAGAGAGTACCATTTTAAAAGCAAAGGAATGTTTTGGATTTCCAGAGAGTCTAGGATAAACTTTATCATCAGATACTATAATTCCATCAATTTCATATGAATAATTATTCCTCCACTCTTGAAGAATATTAGATAAAGCTTCATTAGATAGAGAGTCAACGAATTTATGTTTTACTGTTTTTACATTCATTTGTTCTAATAATTTCATTTGTTGAGATGGTTTAATACCAGAATCAGTAAAATCAGGATGTTTTATAACTTCATATCCAATAAAATGTATATCATTCATTTTAGAGTCTTTGGTTTTTTGATTTACTATACCTGCTACAAGATTTCTTGGATTAGAAAATTTAGATTTGTATTTTTCTTCAAAAATCTCCTTTGGAATAATAAATTCACCTCTTATAACTATATTTTTGAGAGTAGGTAGTTGTAAAAAAGGTATAATATGAGTAATATCTTGTCCTATTTTACCATCACCTCTAGTAAATAATTTTGGAATATCACCTTCAGTTGTATATAAACCACTAACACCATCTAATTTACAAGACAACACATATGGTCCATCATACTTTTTCATCCAATTTAATAATATATTTGTATCTGGTTTTATTTTATCCATAGACCACATTTCATATGGAAGAGTAACTTTATTTTTCTCTACACTTGCTCCAACTTCATTAACAACATTATTTTTTGGGAATTTTTTTGAGAAGTATTCGGAGAGTATGTCGTATTCATTATCAGACATAACTGGTGAGCCTTTACAATGAAAAGCATTATTTGCAACTTTAATCATATCAGATAATTGTGATTCTGAAGAGTCTTTAAGAATTTGAATTCCTTCAGATTTAAACTTTAAAATTAGAGAGTCAATACTATTATTATTATTCACTAATTCGCATATTTTTTCTCTTTTCTTTTTTGTTGTTCTCTTCACTTTAACTATATTTTTAGGTTCAGAAACTGTGTTTTCTGTAGAGTCTGATTCAATTTCATTTATAGATGGATCATTTCTTTCTTCTGGATTCTTGTATTTCATTTTTAGAAAATCAAATATCTCTTTTTCAGATTTGAATACTCTATCTAATTTATCACCTTTTTTTCTACCTTCCATTTTAGAGAATCCGTGTTCATTAAGAGTGTATCCCATTTTTAGTGCTCGTTCACGCATTGCAGTATTAAATTCTTTGCTACCAGTAAAATATAAAATAGCAAAAGGAAACTCATTTGGAGAGGTAAAAAGAAAATCAACACGTCTAGCATATTGAGAATTAGGTAGTTTTGTTATAACTAAACATTTACTAGGTCCTTTAGATAGTACTTCAATAATAATACCAGTATCAAGTAATTTTTTAATAAATGTTTCAAAAGTAGAATTGTTTTCAGAAGTAATAATGACATCTATATCACCTGAATTTGGAGAGCCTCTTCTAAAACTACCAACAATTTCCATATTTCCATCATTTTTAGGGAAATTATTTAAAAATATTTTTTCATACTCTTCAATTTCATTTCTAGGAATTCGTTGTAAAATATCATTGTAATATTTTAATCCGATTATCTGTTTTTCATTCAAAACTTCTAATTTTTTTTTCTCTAACTCTTCAATTGTAAGAATATTTTTATCAATTAATTCTTCAGCTTTTTTCTCACCAACACCATATATATCAGTAAAAATACTTAATGCTTTATTTTTTAGAATTAATTCTTCTTCTTCTTTAAGAATTTGGAGAGTACCAGTGTTATTAAATTCTTTTAGTTTTTCAGAAATATTGTTACCAATGCCAGGTAAACATTTTAATTGTTCAGGGTCAATAATATCACCTTTAAAGTTGGAAATAGTATCTTTAGCATTAGAATATGCTTTAGCTCTCATAAAATCTTTTCTTTTTTTCATAATAAAAGAAAGATCACTCATAAGTTGAATAAATTTTTCATTGAGTCTAATATTTGTAACATTTTTACTCATATTTAATTTAACATTAGAATTATCTTCTAAATCCTTTCTTTTTTTGTATGTTCTTTTTTTAGGAATTATAATAACATTTTTTTTAGTATTATTCATAAATATTATATAATATCAAATGAATAAAATATCTATATGTAAAATATAATGGATATTTTAAAAATAAAAATGTCAACTTTAGAGGTAGTTGTATTAATTGTATTTGTTTTGTATATTGTTTTACCAATGAAAACACCTTTATTACTTGCAAATATGGTTAATAATTCATTTGGAATGCTATTTGTAATAGTACTAACAATCTATTTATTATTATATACTCATCCTGTAATTGGAGTATTGTCTTTATTGGTTGCTTATTTATTTATGAGCAGAAGTTGCAGTAAGGGTAAAAAGACAGTAACATTTGAAGAGCCAACAGAAAGTAAGAAGCAAAAAGTAATGGAAGCCATTAATCCTCCAAAAACTACTTCATTAGAAGAAGAAGTAGTATCAAAGATGGCACCAATTAAGCATACAACTACATTTTTAGCAACAACATATAAGCCAGTAAATGAGAATACTCATTCTGCTTTGGTTTTGAAGTAAATTAAATTCATATTTATATCAAATATAAATATTAATATTATTATTTAACATTTAAATGACTAAAAGCATTATTATCTTCAACATTCTTTACGTAATCTTCTGAAACTAATTTATTAGGTAAAACATAGCGATAAAAACAATTAACAAAAATGTAAGTTAACCAAATTACAACAAAAGTAACTAAATTTGTTGCGCTTGGATCATCATCATCAAGTTTACTCCATTGAACAGAAAAACTAACTACAAATGCTATTATTCCACATACTATTATAATACAATCAACAATATTTATGCTTTTTATTGTAGAGTGAATATTAGGCCAATTATCTCCTTCAGTAAAATAATTAAAAACAACAGGTATAAGGATACCCCATAATACTAATAGACTTACAGAACCAAAAAAAGCAAAAATTTGAATAAAACTTTCTTTATTTTTATCAAAAGAAGTTTGAAGTTGACTAGAGTACATAGCAGTTCCATCGGTACTAAGAGGAGCTACATCGCAAATGATTTCAGCATCTCTATCACCCATAGAAAAAAATTTATATAATAGATCTGGTGTATGGTCTACTGGGCTAAAATCAGGTGCGGTTGTAAAAGTATTACCTTCTTTAGTTTTAATTCTGTATAATTCACCGTTAGGATCTTCAATATACATACCAACAGTAACTTTATCGCTTATTGCGTTTCCATCTGCATCATTTTCAGGAATAGAATATTCACCATTTGATTTTTCAATTTTAGATTCAATAACTGTATTTTGGAAGCCTTCTTTATAATTAGAAAAATATTCTTTTAGGTCAGTATTAATAGAGATAGGAGAAAGAAATTTAATATTGATACCTTTATTGCATTCATTAAAAACACAATTTTCACTAGAAGGAAGAACAGAATTAAGTTCAAGCTCTTTATTTTTATTATTAATTAAATGATCAATATCATTAGGTTTATTAGAATTAGAAACAAGAGGTAAATGAACAAAGACTTTTTTATCAAAATTAGTAATAGGAGAATGTTCAATAATTAAAACAGGATTAGAGTCGGAGTTTTTAATTTGAAATTTTTCAGTAGCAAAAGTTTTAACTTCACCTTTATCAATAAGAACAATATTAGGTTGATTAGATTTGCCTTTATAAATATAATGATTATCAGATGAAGTAGGAGTAGCTAAATTATTGTAGTAATTATATTTAATTTCTTTAGAATTATCAAAATTATTCATAACTTATCTTATAAGTTATAAATAGAAAACATTTTAATAAGGAATATAATTAAACATATTATTTTCATATATAGTAGCATTAAATTCATTATTATATCCAGAAACAAATACACCCTCATTATTCATAATTTGATCACAACCATATTCAGAAGTGCAACTTTTACCATTAACACTAATAGGCAATTTAGTATTTAATGATCCAGTGTTGGAAATAGTATAATATTGCCATTTATCTCTACCGCTCATATGTCTACGTCCCATAAGAGGAAGAATAAGATTATCACCAGTGTTAGATGTTAAAATACCCATTTGAGAGTATTGAGTAGATAATCCTCTAGTTTCAATATTAACAGGAACTTGAATAGGAGGATGAATAGGAGGAACACCTCTAATATCGGAAGAATCATTTCTAAAGTATAAACCATCAGATTTAAGAGGAGGAGCATAAGGATCATTAAAGATATCATGTCTGGAAGAAATAGTTTGAGGAGGGATAGAGGGTCTAACAATAATTTTTTGTGTTTCTTGAGAAGGTGTAATAGGATTATATCTGATATTTAAATAAAACATATATGAAACAATAAAAAGAATAAGAATAATGAAAACAATAGTAACGTTTTCAAAACAAATAACACCGGGAGGGCATTTTTTTGGCATATTTATATAATAAGCATATATAAATATGATTAACCAACAGGGTTTAATTGTTTTTTTGTAATATCATTAATGTTTGCTTTTCCTTTGAAGCTAAAGTTCAAAGTAGGAAAAGGTCCAGGAGTACAAGAGTAACATTTTTTAATAATATCTTCAGAATAATGAATAATATGGAAGTTAGTCATATCATAGACCCAACAATCAAAATCATTGATTCCTTTCCATAATTTATTTTCAATTTCTTGACCACCGTAATCTTTGAAGCACCAAAAAATGAAACCGGGGATAATATAAAGAATGAAACCAATAATTTCAAGTAGATACCAAAAGAAACATTGTCTAAAGTTCATAAACCAATAAACAGTACATTTGATATTTAGAAATAACCAATAGAATACACGTCCTAAAAATGCAAATACAGCAATAATAAATGCAATAAATTTAAAAATAAAAGAAAAAGTAGAAAAGAAAGTCATACTATTCCTGATATTACTCAATCTACTTTTAACTGCGTCTTTAATACGGTTAAGTTGAGTAGTAACAGCTTGTCTAATAGCAATTAATTTTGCTTGAATAGTTTGTTTCATACTGAGAGCAATTCTAGAAGCAGAAGACGCGGCGTGTTTAGCAGCAGCACTAACTTGAGTAGCAATAAAAGAAATTTTTTGTTGAAGACTCATAGCAGTAAAATTAGCCATAGCCATAGCTTGAGTACCAACAAACTGAGCAGCAGATTGTGCAGTAGCGGCAATATGTTGACCTAAATTGACAGAAGATCTAAGAAGAAAATCCATAATACCTTTAGGAATACTTAACATCATGCTACTAGCAACACCTTCAACAGGAGTATAAAATGGAGGAATTCCTTCTCTAATAGGATGTTCAATAAAATAACAATAAATTAAGAAAGTAACAATAATTATAGCTAAAAAACTAACAAAAGCTTGTTTATAAAAATCCATAGTATCTAATATAAGATGACATTATTTTTTCTTTTCTTTTACAATTTGTTTAGGAGTTGTAAATGAAACAAGTTTAATACCTAAAACAGAGATATTGGTTGTCTGGAACCTTTTCATATTTTATATAATAAAATTAGAATAATAAATTATATAAAATATTTATTTTTTTGCAGAATTAAATTCTTTCATAAAGCTTTCAGCTTGTGTAAGCATAGGTTGAATTTTTTTCATATTTTCAAGAAGAGCATCTTGAGTAGTCATAAGTTCGTGTGTTTGTTTTTCTAAACCTTCAATATTTTTAAAACTATCTTTAGGTTTTGTAGATAAATTAGCAGGTTTAAAAGAATCTTTAGGTTTCATTGTTTCCTTTTTGTGTTCCATAGATTCTTTTTTCTTATGTCCCATAGGTTCCTTTTTCTTATGTCCCATAGGTTCCTTTTTAATATTTTTCATAGTTTCTTTTTTCTTGTGTCCCATAGGTTCTTTTTTCATATTTTTCATACCTTCTTTTTTCATTTTATCCTTAAATCCTTCAATCATTCTAAATTTTTCTTTAACAGTTTCTTCACTTTCATCATCCATTTCTTCAGTAACTTCTTCTTCAGAATCTTCAACTTCATCGTCTTCATCAGAATCTTTATCATTTTTATTAGCAAAATCTACCATTTCTTGAAAAATAGCACTTTCTTCTTCAGATAAACCCTCAAGACCTTCAACTTCGCCATTACTAACAGCTGCTAAATATTCTTTTTCTTCATTACTAAATGAGTCAAAGTATTTTTTTTTACTAGAAGTAGTCATGAATGATTCTTTATTACGTATAGAGGTTCCATACTTTATAATATTAGTAATAACCATAGCAATAGTTAAAATAACTATCATATTTTTACTAAAACATTTTGTTATAAATGCGACAATAATGAAAATGATAATGTAGGAAATTTCACCAGCAGTAGCAAAAATGAATAAATCAGAAATAACGATAAATAAAATGAAATAAAGTAAATATTTATTTCCCAATAAACCTTGATTAGAAGATTTAAAATTTAATTGAGCTTTTTTCAAAAAGTTTGTAAGAGAAAATTTATTGACTCTAGCCATTATATAATTAAAATATATAAAAATAAGAAGCTAAATAAAAAAGAAATTCGTTAAAAATAGAAAATAAAAGAATATAAATGTAATGTTTTATAATATTATTATAATAAATTCTATATTGATATTATAAACTTTAGAAATTAATGTCTAACGTTGAAGAACCGCTTTTACAAGAAAGTACTGAAAGGTACACCATGTTCCCAATAAAATATGATGATATTTATCAAATATATAAAAGACAAGTTGATTCTTTTTGGAGACCAGAAGAAGTAGACTTATCAAAAGATTTAAATGATTGGTCGTCGTTAAATGAAAATGAAAAACATTTTATAAGTATGGTATTGGCATTTTTTGCTGCTTCGGATGGAATAGTAATGGAGAATTTAAATATTAATTTCTGTAATGAGGTACAGGTTGCAGAAGCAAGAGCATTTTATAGTTTCCAATCAGCAATGGAATCAATACATTCAGAGATGTATTCATTATTAATAGACACTTATATAAGGGATAATAATGAAAAGTTGAAGTTATTTAAAGCATTAGAGAATTATCCTTGTATAACAAAAAAGGCAACTTGGGCTCAAAAATGGATGGGAGATAAACGTTCTTCATTTGCATCAAGACTAGTGGCATTTGCGTGTGTAGAAGGAATATTTTTTAGTAGTAGTTTTGCTTCTATATATTGGATAAAAAAGAGAGGTTTAATGCCAGGTTTGACATTATCAAATGAATTTATATCAAGAGATGAAGCATTGCATACAGAATTTGCAATATTATTATATAGTAAATTAAATAAAAAGGTTAATAAAAAGAGAGTATTAGAAATAATAAAAGAAGCAACAGAAATAGAGAAAGAATTTATAACAGAAGCATTACCTTGTAGATTAATAGGTATGAATGCAAAGTTGATGACACAATATATAGAATTTGTAGCAGATAGATTATCAGTGCAATTAGGTTATGATAAGATATACAATTCTCAAAATCCATTTGATTTTATGGAATTAATAAGTGTAGAAACAAAAACCAATTTTTTCGAAAGAACAAATTCAGAGTATGCATTGACAAACTGTAAGAAGGACAACACTATATTTGATTTTAATACAGAATTTTAAGTAAAATTTATATTCAAATAATAATATAAATTTTAAATTTTTGAACTAAATGTTTTTTTCATATAATCTTGAATACATTCATATATATCTTTAACAGCTAAATCTTGATATTCAACAATTTTTTTAATATGATAAAGAGTGGTCATTTGTAAACGAGCATCAATTTCATCTTGAGAAATTCTAGGATCAGGATCAACAGGAGTGTTAACATCATCAGGAGGATCATTTTCAACAATTTTTTTAGCAGCCTCAACTCTTTTATCTTTGGCTTTTCTAAGTAAATCGTCACGTAAGTCACCTTCAGGTTGTTTTGAAGCAAGAGCTTCATATTTTTTAGCTTGTTCTTCTAAAACTTTTGGATCGGTTTCTTTATCTGGCATAAGAGATTTATTAGGATAATTTTTTATTTTTTCCAAATCATCTTTTAGAGGTTTTATTAAAGATCCATCAACAAGTTTATTCAAAGTGTCAGGAGGTATATAAGTATTTCCACAGTTTTTGGTAATTTTTAAAATAACTTTATCGTGTTTAATCAAATAAGGAAATAAATTATAAATATTAGCATATAAAGTTTTATTGGGGTCTTGTTTTATATCTTGATAATTATAACTTTCTGTATCATATATGCTAAATAGTTTTTCGTGTTTTCTAACATTATCATATATTTCAGATAAAATAATACGGCGTGTAGTTTCAGGAACAACTCTAACATCTTTAACCATTTCAGGATTAGGCATCATATAATCAATACCTTCCTTAATATCATATAATGAATTAAAGATTAAATTAAAAATAATAATGATAATCAGTAATAATATTATTTTATAATTATTCAAATACATATATATAATTGATACAAATAAATTATGGAAATTTTTAAAAGAACATAAAGAATAATTAATTATTTATTATAGTATATGTGTGGTATATTTTCATTATTAAATTTTTCAAGAGATGGAAATAAATCAATTAATAAAGAATTTATAATAAATGAATTTATGAAAGGAAAAAAAAGAGGTCCTGAAAATTCAGTAATGGAGACTGTATCTATAGATCTAGAATTTGGTTTTCATAGATTAGCTATTAATGGTTTAAATAATGCATCAAATCAACCAATAAAAATAAATAATATAATGCTAATATGTAATGGAGAAATTTACAATTATAAAGAGTTATATCAGGATTTGAATATTGAAAAAACTACAGATTCCGATTGTGAAATAATAATACATTTATATAATAAATATGGAATTGATTATACATTAGAAGTATTAGATGGTGTTTTTGCATTTGCATTATTAGATAATAATCCAGAAGAAACTAAATTATTTGTAGCAAGAGATCCTTATGGAGTTAGACCATTATATAAAATGTATAAAAAAGATAAAGAAAAGGTATATGCATTTTCATCAGAAATGAAGATGATAAATAATATTTGTGATGAGTTAAATGATAATTATGTAATAGAACATTTTAAACCAGGTACATATGAAACATATTATTATCCACATAAAGTATTTTCAAAATGGAAATTTGAATATAGTAAAATTTATTTTAAAATGGGATTTTCTTCTACAAGATTTAATTACAAAATAAAAGATATAGATTTAGATGATGATATTATGTATAGAAATATTTTAACTAATATAAGATTACATTTAACAAATGCAGTTTATAAGAGATGTGAATGTACTGAAAGACCAATAGCTTGTTTATTATCAGGAGGATTAGATAGTAGTTTAATAACGGCATTAGTATGTGAATATAGAAAAAGAAATGATCTAGGTCCAGTAGAGACATATAGTATTGGAATGAAAGGATCAACTGATTTGGCTTATGCTAATTTAACGGCAAGATATTTGGGAACAAATCATACAACGATAGAATTATCTGAAGAAGATTTTATAAAAGCAATACCTGAGGTAATTTATTCAATAGAAAGTTATGATACAACAACAGTAAGAGCAAGTATAGGAAATTATTTAATAAGTAAGTATATATCAGAAAATAGTGAAGCAAAAGTAATATTTAATGGAGATGGAAGTGATGAATTAACAGGAGGATATTTATATTTAAATAAAGCACCAAATAAAATAGAATTTGATAAAGAATGTAGAAGATTGTTAGAAGATATACATATGTTTGATGTATTAAGATCAGATAGATCTATATCAAGTAATGGATTAGAACCAAGAACACCATTTTTAGATAAATCATTTACACAATATTATTTATCTTTACCACAAGATATAAGATATTTGGGTGGAAAGAATAAGTTTTTTGAAAAATATAAGAACATTGAAAAATTTCTATTAAGAGCAGCATTTGATTCATCATTATCAAATTCATTGCCTATATTACCAGAAACAATATTATGGAGGACAAAAGAAGCATTTAGCGATGGAGTATCCCAATTTAATAGATCATTGAATGAAATTATAGAAGAATATATAGATAAAGAAAATTTAGTAGAAAATAGAAATTATATTTTTAATATGCCAAAAACAAAAGAACAAATGTACTATAGAAATATTTTTGAGGATAATTATAAAGACAAATCAAATATAATACCATATTTCTGGATGCCAAAATTCGTTAAAGATGTAAATGATCCAAGTGCAAGAAAATTAGAAATTTATAAAGAATGTAATTATAAATATAAAGAAAGTTCTTTATAAATTTGTATTAGTAATATATAATGAATTTTGAAGATATAATAAAAAAAGATTCACAAGGAGCAAGTGAATTAAATAAACAAATTGATAATATACGTCAATTAAATAATGCTTTGTATAGTGGAGATACAAATGTATATAATTTTGACATTAATAGTAAACCTTTAGGAAGTAGATATTTTATAGAGAATAAAGAAAAAATAAAAAATAAAGAAGGAGAATTAGAGAGTACATATTATGTAGTAGATAATATGAAATATGGTAAAACTGATGGAAAAATAGATTTAAATAAAGCAGGTTTATTGTATTCAGTAGAGGAAAATTTAAATAATATTGACACTGAAATAAAGTTAGAAGGTTTAGAAGATTTAGATACAACATTTGTTGAGGTTGTATTAGTTTCAGATAAAGATGATAAATTAACTGACAAGAAAAAAATATCTTTAAGACAGTATTTGAAATTGGATTGTACAGCTTTTCCAGATAATTGCAAAAGATACACTGGAATGGCAGATGGTCATTGTGATACTTGTGATATTATTCCAAAGAAAAAAGAAACAATATCAAATAATGTAAATGCAATTGAAGATCCTAGTGAATATCTAAATGAAGATAATATAGATGAAGTAAATGATCAAATGGTAAGTAATGCTTTGAATGAAGGTAAAGCCTCATCAAGTTCAGAAGGATTTAGAGTTTCAGGTAATGGTATAGAACCATTTTATACTAGATATAGTCAACCTTTACATAGATTTGAAAAATTAGATAATACAACTACTTATCCAACCGAAACAATAATAGAAACAAAAAAATTTACCAATGAAGAACGTTTAATAATTGAAAAAGATATTGTAACTACATTGTATTTAGGAGGTATAACAGTTTTAGCTTTGTTTGTAGTATCAAAATTTATTTGAATTAATTAATTATAATTTTATAACTAATTAATTAAAAAGTGTATCTCTTATAAATTTCAAGTGCAACAAGACCACCTAGTAATTGACTTAGCATATATGGTATTAGTTCACTTGTTTCAATTTTTCCAATTGATGCCATAACTAAACTTACTGCAGGATTAATGTGTCCACCTGATACAGGTGCAGTCAATAATATAATTAATGCTAAAGCAGCACCAATAGCTATAGGATTACCTGTTGCTAAAATAACGTAAACAAAGAAAGCAGTTCCAAGAAATTCAACTAAATATTTATTCATTATATGATATAATGATAAAATAGATTTTTTTAATTACATTTTATTTCTTAATTGTGCTGAATAGGATGCATTACTTTCATCACCTCCATTGGATAAATCATTGTAGTTGTTATTAATAGCAGTTTGTTTTCTAAATTTAATATAATCAGATGAATCAGAAACAAATTTAACATTAGTACTAGCGGCTTCAATTCCAGTTGAATCGCACATTTGTGGAATAGAACCAATAATGTTTCTAAGTCCTGGCTTACTTGGTTGTGTTTGGTTTGGTCCACCACAAGAATAATTAACTCTACCTAAAAAGTCTCCTAAATTATTAACTCTTCTAAATGGACCAATTACTGCCTGTTTTCCATTATAAGATCCATTTGCGTGTTTTGTATTCCAAGAATCTCTAACAACCCTTCTTGTCATAACTTGTTCAGAACTTTTAAAGTTGGTTAAAGTTTGAGGAGCGGAATAACCAGTAAATGGTCCTCCTAGATTATTTGTATTAGTCAAAGACATAGTTTTTAAGCTGCAACCTCCCATAACTATTATATTATATAATATTATTTTTTTCGTAAGAATGCATTGAATATTTCTAAAATATTAATATATATGGATTTATCAAATAATTTGATAACTGATATCTCTTCTAATAATTTAAGCGGATTAGATGATTTTACTATGCAATGCTTAATGAATAAATCGCAATATAACAAATATTTGGAAAAATCTAATCCAATTAAATACAAAAAAATGTCTGAATTTCAAAATAAAAAATTATTTTATAAAGATGGTATTATAGAGTTAACTAAAGATTATTTAACAAATATGCGTTTTTCTGTATCAAATGAATTAGATGAATCTTTTGAAAGTTTTGTTAAATCTTGTATAAAACATTTTGAAATGAAAGAATTTGAAAAAAGTGTTGAACATAAATCTAAATATAATTTTAATGATTATGATGAAGATGATGTTATATTTGAAAAAATAAATAATACTGTTAGCAATAATAGTTTTTGGGGACCAAAAATCAAAAAAATATAATATAATATTATTATAAATACATTAATGAATATAACAAAAAAGAAAAATAGAAATAAAAATAAAAATTTTACAATAAAAAATTGTGGACCTAGAGTATCTGGTAAAACTATTCACAAAAATTCTTGTTTAACAAAAGAATTAATTTTTGATTTAAAAAATGAATACAATAAGAAATATCCAAATAACTTAATTGAGGCAAATAATCCTAAAAAAATTTGGAATGAATTAAATAAAAAAATGAAATCTTGTAATAGTGAAGACTGTTGGTTAATACAATTATCTAAACCTGAAATTAAAGATAAAATTTACAGTATTATATTTTCACCAAAAAAACCTAAAAGTTGGGATAAAAATCCAAATGAATGGTTGTCCAATTTTGATATTTTAAATGTTTTAGTACAATACGAAGACACATTTCCTGAATTTGAATTTTTAGGACCAAGTTTTATTGATTTTGATAAAACTCTTCTTTCTAAAAACTACAAGTGTGTTGATAATGATCTTTGTAAATTTAATTTGAAAGATCAAATTGATAAAAAAAAATATAAAATTGGTATAATATTTAATTTAGATGAACATACTCAAGATGGTTCTCATTGGGTTTCCTTATTTATTGATATTGATAATGAGTTTATATTCTTCTTTGATAGTGTTGGTACCAAAATTCCTTCTGAAATCAAAAAGTTGGTTGATAGAATTATTCATCAAGGTAAAAACTTAAAAAATCCTATTTACTTTACCTTTTATGAAAATCATCCTATGGAACATCAATTTGGAGATACTGAATGTGGTATGTATTCACTATTCTTTATAATCACATTATTAACACATAAAATTAACAGTAAGAAAAAATCATTATCTTATTTAATAAATTTTTTCAAAAAAAAACGTATTACCGATAAACAAGTTGAAAATTTAAGATATATTTACTATAATTAAAATATTTATCATATATATAAAACAATATTATGGCAGAATTTTTTAAAAATATTACATCATTTGTGAATAATCAAAAAGCAAATTTTAATAACGCTGTTAGTAGCTTTCGTAGTGATTATTTTGATAATCTGGAAGACCAAATTGAAGCGTTAGAAGTAAAAAAAGATAATAACACAATATCAGCAAATGAAGAAAGTAAACTTAATTCTTTAATAGAACAAAGAGATTCCTTGAATGAAAGCGTAGAATATAAATCTAATGTTAAACATAGATTAGGTATTTATTTTTTTAAAGTTAAAAATTATGATGGAACTTCTGCTGGATCTGATGCTATTATTAGTAATGTAATTTATTTTCCTGGAAATACAATGGGGTCAACTGATTTAACGAAACCATTACAAATGTTGGCTGATTATGCAAATCAATCTATGTTAGAGATCGATAAAGGATTATCTTATATAAATAATGGTTCATTCTTTCCAGATAATAGTGAAATACAAGAAAAACAAGAAGATTTTGATAATAATAAAAGTTATGAAATAGTAGCAATAAGTGAAAATGATCTAGATGGTGAAATCGAGTTGAAACAAGGTAGAGATGAAATTGCTAATAGATTTCAAGAATTTGCAAGTATTAATAGTACTGGTGATACAAAATTAACTGTACCTAAAAATGCTACATCACCTTTAAAAGTAACAAATTTCAAGAAATGAAAAAGAAAACAATTTAAATATTATATAATTATTAATATTATATAATCAAAATGTCAAACTATATTTCATATGAGAATCAAACAATGTTATGGAATACAATAAAAAATGTTCCTTTGTTTTTAGAACAAATAGAAATACAGAATCAAACTGAGTGGTTTAAATCAATAATAGGAAAGATTTATAATGATAACAGTGATAAATTTCTAGATATTACAGATTTAATGAATCTAAATAGAGCTACTATAAAATATATGATAGATTTATTGAAAACACAAAAAAAAAATAATGAAATTAAACAAGAAAAACCAAATTATATAGAAGAATCAAAAGATGATTATATGACAAGAAAGTTTGAATATGATAGTATGTTGAGAAAAGAAAAACCAGAAGAACCAAAATTTATAGAAAATATAGGAAAAGATGAAGTAATAGAAAATATGGATGATTTATTACAAAAACAAATAAAAGAAAGAAATATGGATTTGAATATTCAAAAATCTGTAAATTTTTCATTAAATAATAATGTAAATAATGAAGAAATAAAATTATTAAAAGAAAAAATATATTTTATTCAAAAAAGTTTTGATTTATTTAAGATTGAAATAAGAAAAAAAATTTATGATAGTGAAATAGTCGATAAAATGGAACATATGATTAAATTAGTTTGTCAACCTTAAAAAACTTGAAAGTATATTTTGATTTTTTTTCTCATTTTCCATACTTTTTAGTGTATGATTAAATTGTTTATTTCTTATGATTTCTTCTTGTTCTTTTCTTCTTAATTCAATCATTTTTTCTGATTCAGTTTTTTCTAATGGATTTAAATTTTGTTGATATCTGTCATTCTTTAAATGATCTACCGAATTATATGTTTTTACATTATTAATATCATTTTCACTTACTGCAAAAATAGTTTGATCTTTATGTACTTTTCTAAGATCATCAAATTTTAATTTACTAAACGGATCACAATCAATATATTCATCATTGTCTTCTTCATACAAGTTTGTACCACCTTGTCCAAGACCTCTTATTTCGCTGTGTTTTACAATTTTATTTTGTTCTTTTAATTCATTAAATTTAGCACCTATGTTAGCTTTAGAATTATTAGAATTAGATATATTATATTGTGGATTTTCATCTTTGAACCAATCATTTTTACTTTCATCAATCTTATTTTGCATATTTTCTTCAAACAATTTATTAAATTTATCTTGAAATTCATTATTTTTCATTTTTTGAATTATATTTGTCATTTGATTTTTCATCTGTTTTGATTCATTCATTGCTGAATATTCCATTTTATTATGAGGAACTTCATTTTGTTGCTTTATTTTTTCTTCAAAAAAATGATAAATAATTTCATAAGCTTTTTTATAAAAAATAAAGTATTCAGATGGGAGTTTTGATTTATCTGGATGTAACATTAATACTTTTTTCTTTGCTCTACCTAAATCTTCAATATTAAAAGTATCATTCAAATTAAATAAATTTAAAATATCTTTAAATGAATACATATTTATATCTAAATTATGTGTAACATTTTTTTCATTAGACATTATACTATATATATAATATTTTGTTTTTATAAAATTATTTTAAATTAATATAAATATTAATAAATATAAATATTTATATATATGGTACAAAAATTTGATAAAATTTCTAATTCAGCTCATCTATTTCAAATATTAGGAAGTAATGAAGATAGAGTTATTATTAAATTTACAGCAGATTGGTGCGGTCCTTGTAAAAGAGCAAAACCTTTAATCGATGAAAAGTTAGAAGAATTACCAGATACAGTGAGTTATTATGAATTGGATGTTGATGATTGTATAGAAATTTATGGATTTTTTATGACAAAAAAAATGGTAAAAGGTATACCTGCAATGTTATGTTGGAAGAAAGGTAATTTTAATTTTATACCAAATTATATGTTATCTGGTGCTAATCCAACTGAAATAAATAGTGTATTTGAGATGATTAAAAAAAATGAATAATCTAAAAATTATATTATTTTATAAATAATATAAATACTAATTGTTGTATAAAAACATAAATATGAATTTTTTTAATGATAATACATTTAATTTTGATTTAATTATGAATAAAATAAATGAAAATATTAATTGGTTTTATGATTATATTTCAATACCATATAAACATAGTGAAGTAATCAAGGTATTTAATGATGAAGAGATAGAAAATAAATATGAAAAATTAGCAATTGCTGGATTAATATTTACAAGTAATTTTTATGTAAAAACAGGTCTTATTTTCATAAATGTTTCAAAGATAATTGCTGAAGAGGTTTATACATTTTTAATTTATTATGAGAAAGAGTTTGTTTTAAATTTGCAGTATAATAAAGATGATATTTCATATACAGAACAATATTATATTGATGGAAGGAAAATGAATTCAGAAGATAATGAAGATAGCGAAGAGCCAAGTGAAGAACTAGAATTAGAAGAAGAAGAAAAAGAAGATAATGAAGAAACAAAATGGGATCAACCACTAGATGGTGAAATTCAATTGGTTGAAACAGAAGAAGTAAACGAACAATTAAATGAAGAACAACAGGAAGTAAATTCATCGACTAGTTGGTTTGGATTTGGATCAAAAGAAAAAGTTAAGGGAGAGTAATTATTTTTTTTTGTAAGATTTTCTTTTGGATTTTCTTTTAGACTTTCTTTTTTTTGTTTTTTTAACTTTGCCTCCAATAGATGATTCTTTTTTTTTTTCTTCTTCTTCTTTATTATCATAAGGAGAAGTATTAGTATCTGGAGATGTATCTAAATTACTTTGAGATTCTTGAGATTCACTTGGTTGAGCATCTGTAGAAGAACTATCATAACTTGATTCACTTGATGAACTTGAATTATCATTTGAACTACTTTCACTACTAGAGGAATCAGATGAAGATTCAGAAGGAGAAGTTTCAGGTTCAACAGATGGTTCAGATTCAGCAGGTTGACTTTCAGATTCAGCAGGTTGACTTTCAG
>CEQL01017990.1_pt1 | contig 19814 bp, 16 predicted proteins | sample 356281 | NCBI WGS metagenome assembly CEQL01 (sample SAMEA2621203, study PRJEB7988) | marine metagenome | biome: marine biome (ENVO:00000447); feature: surface water layer (ENVO:00002042); material: "saline water (ENVO:00002010), including plankton (ENVO:xxxxxxxx)" | depth 5 m
ATGGATCTGATGAAATTATTGAGGTTGATCTTAATACATGGAAAGTTACAGAAAGAATTAAAACCGGTAAAGGCCCATATAATGTAGAAATTACTCCTGACGGAGATAAATTAGTTATTACTTTAAAGGGTGAGGGGAGTACTGCTATTTTAGATTTAAAAGAAAAGAAAGTTTTAAAGACTATAAAAAATACAACAAGTGTATCCCATGGAATAGCTATCTCACCAGATAATAAATATGCATTTATTTCAGTTGAGGGGATAGGAGGAGAGCCGGGTATTGTTGATGTTATTGATCTTGAATCATTAGATTTAGTTTCATCAGTAAAAGTTGGAAAACAAGCTGGAGGTATAGCTTTTTGGAAAATATCTGACTAAATTACGAATTCATTTTAAACCGGTAAACTATCTATTATGAGATATATTATAATCCTATTATTATTTTTTTCTTGCACTAATCAAAATTCAGTTTCTGACATTGATAAAAAAGCAGATGATATTCTTTCTAAAATGACATTAGAAGAAAAAGTTGGTCAAATGACACAAATTAATTTGACTGTAATTGCAAAGGGTCCAAACAAATGGTCATCTTCATTTCCAATGGAAATAGATGAGAAAAAGGCAAATAAAGCTCTTGTAGATTTTAAAGTAGGTTCGGTATTAAATACTATTAATAATACTGCTCAAAAACCAAGTGTTTGGTTTAAAAATATTTCTAAAATACAGGATATAGCTATGAAAAATACAAATCTTGGAATTCCTGTAATTTATGGTATTGATGCTATTCATGGAACAACATATACTGATGGAGCTACTATGTTCCCTCAGCAGATTACTACTGCAGCAAGTTGGAATCCTGAAAATGCATATAATATGGCTTTAGTTTGTGCTTATGAGACAAGAGCTTCAAGTATACCATGGAATTTTTCTCCAGTTCTTGATCTTGGTCTAGATCCACGTTTTTCTAGACAATTTGAATCTTTTGGTGAAGATCCATTGATGGTAGAAAGGTTTGGAGTTGAGATGATTAAAGGTTATCAAGGTTTAAATAACGATATTTCAAATAAATATAGTGTTGCTGCTTGTATGAAGCATTTTGTTGGATATCATGCAACAATTTCTGGTAAAGATAGGACTCCAGCTTATATACCTGATAATGTACTAAAAGAATACCATATTGAACCATTTAAAAAAGCTATTGATGCGGGAGCAAAAACTATTATGATTAACTCTGGCCTAATAAATGGATTGCCTGTACATGCTGATTATAATTTAATGATAAATGTCTTAAGGAATGAATTAGGATTTGAAGGTGTTATTTTAACAGATTGGGAAGATATTAGAAAGTTACATGATAGGGATAAAGTTGCAGATTCACAGAAAGAAGCAGTAAAAATGGCAATTAATGCTGGAATTGATATGTCGATGGTTCCTTATGAATACGAAAATTTTATTAATAATTTAAAAGATTTAGTTAATGAAGGGGAGGTGAGTATTGAAAGAATTGATGATGCAGTAAAAAGAATATTAAAGCTTAAGCTAGAGTTGGACTTATTTGAAAATCCTGTTACAAATTATGAAGAATACAGTGATTTTGGTTCAAAAAAACATCATCAGTTAGCATATAAGGCTGCTTCTGAATCAATAACTCTTCTGAAAAATAATGATAACATACTTCCAATTAAAGGAAATCCAAGAATTTTAGTTGCTGGACCAAATGGAAATAATATGAGAACCTTGAATGGAGCATGGACATATTCATGGCAAGGTGATTTAACAGATCAATTTGCGGGTGAATTTAACACTATATATGAGGCTATAGCTAATAATTATGGTAAAAATAACGTTAAATACGTCTCAGGGGTCTCTTATAAAGAAAATGGAAGTTATTATGATATGGTGGAAGACAATATAAATTTAGCTGTTAGAGAAGCTAAGAATTCAGACTATGTGGTTCTTTGTTTGGGTGAAAGTACTTATACTGAAAAGCCTGGAGATTTAAATGATCTTACTCTTCATCATTTACAGTTAAAATTAGCAAAAGAATTAGCCAAAACGGGTAAGCCAATAATTTTAATTTTAAATTTAGGTAGACCTAGATTAATATCTGATATTGAGGCACTTATGAGCGCTGTGGTTAATGTTTATTTACCTGGAAACTTTGGAGGTGATGCTCTTTCTGATATAATATCAGGTAATGTAAATCCTTCAGGAAAACTACCTTATACTTATCCATTATACCCTAATTCTTTATTACCTTATTATTATAAACCTTCAGAGGTTCAAAATAATGCTCAGGGTGCATACAATTATGTTGGAGAAGTAAATAACCTATATGATTTTGGTTTTGGATTAAGTTATTCAGAGTTTGTTTATAGTAACTTAAAAATAAATAAAGAAGAATTTAATTCGAGTGATACTATAAAAGTTTCGGTAAATATTGAAAATACTAGTGAAATTGATGGTTTTGAAACAATTCAATTGTATTCATCGGATTTATATGCTTCAATTACTCCTGATATTAAACGATTGAGAGACTTTAGTAAAGTTGAAATTAAAGCTGGTGAAACAAAAACAATAATATTTGATTTACCTGTAGATAATCTTGCATTTGTTAATCTTAATAATGATTATATTGTTGAACCAGGTAAGTTTAAACTAACAATAGATAAACTCTCAAAGGAAATAACAGTAAATTAAATGTTATATAATTTATATTATGTTAAATAGGATATGGTAAAATTATTTATATATATATCAATCTTATTATTTAATGATGATAAGAAAGAAATAAACAAAGTTTTAGATAATCTACATCTGTATGCAAGTAAAGCAGATGGTGATAAATATTTTGATTTGTTCGATTCTGAAGGTGTATTCTTTGGTACTGATGCAACTGAAAGATGGAGTATTAGTGAATTTAAAGATTATGCACTTAAAAGATTTGAAACTGGTACAGGATGGACCTATGAGCCAATTTCTAGAAATATCTTTATAAATGAAAATACCGCATGGTTTGATGAAGAGTTAGAAAATGAAAAATATGGTATTTTTAGAGGTACAGGTGTATTAATTAAAAAAAATGATAAATGGTTAATCAGTCAATATAATTTATTACTGCCGATTCCTAATGATCTTTTAATTGAATATTCTAAAGAGATTAAAGAATTCCTTATAAATAATTAGAAAATAAAATATAGGTTTATTGTAGATTAAGAATCATTTGATAAATTCTCTCAGCATTCTCGTAGTCTTTCTTTTTCATGTAAGCACTTCTAAGAACTTCTAGATATTCAATGTTTGTATTGTCTCTAGATATTGAAATAGATAATATATCAATTAAATTATCATAATCTTCTAAAATTGAAAATATTGGATAAATTGTAGCTATATCTTCATTAGATATCATCACACCTTTCATATCCATATAACTTTTAGAATAGTCAATTGCTTCCTCTATCCTAACATTTCCTTCATTTTTAAGCCTATTAGATTCTGCTTGGTATTTACTCCCTAAAGCAAGAAAATCTAAATTTCTCTCTAAGTCATAATATGGCTTAGCATTAGCCTTATAAGCATCTAATAAGTATAGTAATGCCCTATCGTTATTAGGTTCATATTGTAGCGTTGTTTTATAGGATTCAATTGAAGTTTTAAATACTACATCTAAAGTATCGAGTTTTTCTTTATCAGTGAAGTCATTTCTATCTGTAAGAGCTAATCCTAAATTATAGTATAGTACTGCCCTATTAAAATGTAAGCTAGGATTATCAGGGTCTGTACTTAATCTCTCATCAATTTTTTGTCTTGCCTCATCAACCTTATCTAACCTCATTGCTATATTTATTTCAACAGATGGATAATAATTATTCTCAGGAAATAATTTTTTTGCTTTATTGATAAGAGAAGTCGTTCTTTCAAAAGAATCACATTCTCCAAATACTGCACAATTTTGATATAGAATGTTTACTGAGTTTTGATATATAGTATTCGAGTTTTTAGAATTCAATACATTTCTCTTCATTAACTTATCATAAAATGAAAGAGCTACATCATATTTCTGTAACTGTTCAGCAACAAATCCTCCATATAGTAACCCTAACGTATCCTCTGGATTAACTCTTAGAGATAAATTAAAAGCGTCAAATGCTTCTTCATAATTTGGATTATTTGATCCTTGAAGTGCTGTTATTGCTTTATTTATAAAGAATGATGATAAATTTTGTCTACCAGCATTTGTATTTGTAATTATAGTAATATCCTTAGTTGAAACCTCTGTTCCTATTTTATCATATGCTTCGATTGCTTTTTCTATAGCTTCAGAATCCAAATCTAAAAAACCTTTAGCAATTGCTGCATATACATCACCTCTAATCAACCAGGTATTAGCTTTTTGTCTTTGTTTTTCAATTTCAATTGCAGCATCAATTTCTCCTTTTGCTAAGATAAGTAAGTCTTTAATTTCATTTAAATCTGTTTTAAGTGCAGCTTTATCTAAGGATGATTTTGCTTTTCCAGGATTTCCTTTGAATTGAGCAAATCCATCTATGGTGAATAGTAAAATTATTAATGGTAAAAATATTTTTTTCATTTTATTGAGTATTTATTATTACAAATTTATAAAATTATTCTTCATCTTCTCCTTCTATATTTTCAATCTTTGCTACTGATGAAATTTCATCATTTTCAGCAAGTTTAATTAATTTTACACCTTGAGTTGCTCTTCCCATTACTCTAATGTTTTCGTCAGTAATAGATGTTCTTATAGTTATTCCAGATTTATTAATTATCATTAATTGATCATTAGTCTTAACTTCTTTAATTGATACTAAATTACCTGTTTTATCTGTGATCTTAAGAGTCATTACTCCCTTACCTCCTCTTTTAGTAATTCTATAGTCTTCAATTGAAGATCTTTTTCCAAATCCATTTTTAGAAACAACCAGTAAGTCTGAGTCTTCTCTAGTTACACAAACCATACCTATTACCCTATCTTTATCATTCTCGAGCTTTATACCTCTAACTCCAGACGCTGTCCTACCCATTGGTCTAACATTACTTTCATGAAAATTAATTGCTTTTCCAGATCTTTTAGCTATTATAATTTGATTATCTCCATTAGTTAATTTAACATCTAATAGTCTATCATTCTCCTTTATGGTAATAGCGTTTATTCCATTAACCCGTGGCCTAGAATATGCCTCTAGTTTCGTTTTTTTAACAGTACCTCCCTCTGTGCACATTACTAAATAATTATTATTTAAATAATCTTCATCAGTAAGATTATCAATATTTATAACTGATCTTATAGTATCTCCACTTTCAATATTTATTAAATTTTGTACTGCTCGACCTTTGGAAACTTTTGATCCCTCAGGTATTTCCCAAACTTTTTTCCAAAAAACCTTTCCAAATTCAGTAAATATCAACAAATAATTATGTGTTGATGCAATAAAAAGATGTTCATTAAAATCATCATCCTTCGTTTTTACTCCTTTTGCACCTACTCCACCTCTACTTTGAGTCCTATACTCATCTAGAGAGGTTCTTTTTACATAACCCTGGTGAGAGAAAGTAATAACCATATCTTCATCTGGAATCATATCCTCTACAGTAAACTCAGCAGCTGAATGTTCAATCTCTGACCTTCTCTCATCTCCATATCTATCTTTAATTTCAGATAATTCATCTTTTATGATATCCATTCTTCTGCTCTTATCTGAAAGTATATCATTTAAGTTATTTATTTGTTTATTAAGCTCTTCATTTTCTTTATTAATCTTTTCTCTCTCTAACCCTGTTAACTTCTGAAGACGCATCTCAAGTATAGCTTTAGATTGAATATCTGATAATTTATATTTTGATATTAATCCTTTTTTAGCTTCATCTGGACTATTTGATTTTTTTATAAGTTCAATAACATCGTCAATATTATCTAATGCAATGATATACCCTTGAAGTATATGGGATCTTTTTTCAGCCTCTTTTAATTCATATTCAGTTCTTCTTGTTACTACTTCGTGTCTATGAATTACGTAGTTTTCAATTAGTTCTCTAAGATTTAATGTTTTTGGTCTTCCATTTACTAACGCAACATTATTAACTCCAAATGAGGATTGTAACTGAGTATATTTATATAGATTGTTTAGAACAACATTTGGAATAGCATCTCTTTTTAAATCATAAATAATTCTTAATCCATTTCTATCTGATTCGTCTCTTATATCACTTATTCCCTCAATTTTCTTATCATTGATTAATTGAGCAGTTTTTTCAATCATTGATGCCTTATTCACCATATATGGTATCTCAGAAACAATTATTTGATCTTTTTCATTATCATTTATTTCGATGGAAGCTTTTGCTCTGATAACTACTCTACCCTTTCCAGTTTCAAAAGCAGATTTAACGCCTTGGTATCCATAAATGATTCCTCCAGTAGGAAAATCAGGTGCTTTTATGAATTGCATTAAATCTTCAACACTAGCATCATTATTGTCAATATAATGAATAGTACCATCAATAACTTCAGATAAGTTATGAGGAGCCATATTTGTAGCCATACCAACGGCAATACCACTAGAACCATTTACAAGTAAATTTGGGAATTTAGATGGTAATACTGTTGGTTCATTTAAAGTGTCATCATAATTAGGCTGAAAATCAACAGTATCTTTATTTATATCTGATAAAAGTTCATCTGAAATTCTTTTCAGTTTTGCTTCAGTATATCTCATAGCAGCAGGTGAATCTCCATCTACAGATCCAAAATTTCCCTGCCCATCAACCAACATATATCTCAAAGACCATGGTTGAGCCATTCTTACCATCGTCTCATAAACAGATGAATCCCCATGAGGATGATATTTACCCATGACATCTCCAACTATTCTTCCAGATTTTTTAAAGCTTTTATTGTAATTAACTCCCATTTCAAGCATTCCATAAAGAACTCTTCTGTGAACAGGCTTTAATCCATCACGAACGTCAGGAAGAGCTCTAGAAACAATAACTGACATAGAATAATCTATGTAAGCTCCCTTCATTTCTTCCTCAATATTTATTGGAATTATATTTTGATTTTTATCTTCTACCATGAAATTTTAATATGAATATTTATAGGTATAAATATACTTATTTTTTGGCTCAAAAAATACAAAAATCAGGTATTTCAGAGTGATTTTATTGCATTGTCTAAATCAGAGTTTTTAATAAGAAAACTTCCAGATACTAATATATCTGTCCCTGAATTTTTAAGATTAGTTGAGTTAGTATTGTTTACTCCACCATCAACTGAAATTTTGAAATTATTTTTCTTTTTTAACTTTTCTAACTGTTTTACTTTTTCAAAAGTACTTTCTATAAAATTTTGGCCTCCTTTACCAGGATATACAGACATTACTAAAACCATATCTACAGAATTTAAATATGGATTAATTAATGATATTTCTGTATTTGGGTTGATTGCTAGTCCTACTTCTGAATTTTTTGATTTGATAAGTTCAATACACTCATTAACATTTTTGTTATTTTCAATATGAACTGTAATTATTCTAGGATTCATTTTAGAATAAATCTCAATTTCATCTAAAGGGTTATCAACCATTAAATGCACATCTAAAGGTATTTTTGATAGGTTTTTAATTTTTTTAATATCAAATAAGTCTTTTGTATTCCTATTTACAAAAGATCCATCCATAATATCTAAATGAATATAATCTGAAATTGATTTATTTATTCTATCAATTTCAAAATCTAAATTTTCAAAGTCACAGTCAAGTATTGATACTGATACTTTAGTCATATTTTATTTTTTTATATTCTTTAATTGCCTTTTTATCAAAACTTGACTTAATCCATCCACCACCAATCACATCATTATTTTCATAGAAAACTGCAGCTTGACCAGGAGTTATTGCACTAACACCATTTCCAAAATAAACTTTTACTGTATCATCAACCTGTTCAATTATAGAAGGGTTTCCTTTATCATTATACCTGATTTTTGTGTCTACATTTAATTTATCATTGATATTCTCATATTTCATAAAATTAAGTTTATTAACATACATTCCATCCCTTTTTAATTCATCAAATGATCCAATGGTAACTTCATTTTTTTTCATGTTTATATTAGTTACGTATGCGGGATATCCTAAAGCAATTCCTAAGCCTTTTCTCTGACCAATAGTATAGAATGGATATCCTTCATGTTTCCCTATAATATTTCCTTCTTCATCAATAAAGTTTCCATTACCAACTTTCTTATCTATGTCATCTACCCTATTTCTAAGAAAATTTCTATAGTTATTATCAGGAACAAAACATATTTCATATGATTCAGATTTTTTGACAAGATTTTCATATCCTGATTTTAAAGCTATTTTTCGAATTTCTTTTTTTTCAAGATTTCCAAGAGGAAATATGGTTCTACTAAGATTTTTTTGACTTATTCCCCATAATGCATAAGATTGATCTTTATTTACGTCTTTTCCTTTGGAGACATAATACCTATCATTTAATTTATTAATATTAGCATAATGGCCAGTCGCAATAAATTCACAACCTAGTTTATCTGCTCTTTTTAATAAAGCTTCCCATTTGATATGTGTATTACATAAAACACATGGATTAGGAGTTCTCCCTAGCATGTATTCATCAGTAAAATAATCAATAACATAATCTCCAAATTCAGACCTTATGTCTAAGATATTATGATGAAAGCCTAAATCTACTGCTATATTTCTTGCATCATTAATAGAATCAAGGCTACAACAACCCGTTTCTTTTTTACTAGACCCAGAGGATTCGTAATCCCATGTTTTCATAGTTAATCCAATAACTTCATATCCTTGTTCTTTCAGGAGAATTGCTGTAACGGAACTATCTATTCCGCCACTCATAGCTACAAGAACTTTTCCATGTTTGCTCATAATTGAACCTAATATGTTTATTTTGCAAAAATAATTTATTTATAAACAGTATTACAATGTCATTAAAATATTTTGTTCATGTTAGCTCTATATCAAATTTAAGTGATGCTAGATACTGCTCAGGTATGATGGTAAATAGTTTAGGGTTCAATCTTGATGAAAACTCAAAAAATAAATTAGAAATAGAATCAGTAAAAGAAATATGTCAGTGGATTAATGGAGTTAAATTAGTGGCAGAATTTAATAATTCATCTGAAAAACACATCAATGGAATTTTAGAAAAAGAAGATTTTGATGCTATTCAAATTAATTATGAAAATAATAGCAAGAATATAAAATTTGATAAAAATAAAGTTATAATTAGAATCCCTGATCCTAAGTTAATTAAAAGGGAAACTAATGATTATCTAAAAAAATACTTTCCTGATGTGGAAATATTGACCATTGATAATTTATCACCAGAAAACATTGATTGTTTAGATTTAATTGATGAAAAATATATGATACTAATTAATCCATATGATAATATAAAATCAATTAGTATTAAATTAACAAATAAGAATTTTGGACTTTTACTTCAAGGATCAGATGAAATAAGACCGGGTTTAAAAGATTATGATGGGTTATCAGATTTGTTAGAATCAATAGATGAATCACTTTGAAGAAATCAATAATTTAATTTTTTTACCCTCTAATAAAAACCTATTCTCATATTTAGTTTTTATTTTTTTATAAAATTCAAATTTTGATGAATTATATAAATCTATTGTATAATCTTCAATATTAAATTTAGATGATTTTATTTCTTCATATGAATAATCAAAAAGTTTATGATCATCTGTTTTAAGTATTAATAATCCATTTTTTTTAAGAATTTTATGATACATTTCTAAAAAAAAATTATTTGTCAGTCTTTTTTTAATATCTCTTTTTTTTGGTCTTGGGTCAGGAAATGATATTAAAATTTCATCAACCTCATTTTTTTCAAAAAAATTAGAAATAGATTCAATTTGTGTCCTTAAGAATAGAGCATTATTTATATTATTTTCTTCTAAGATATTAGCCCCCTTCCATATCCTTGCGCCTTTAATATCTACTCCTATATAATTTTTTTGTTTATTAGATAGAGACCTTGATACAGTATATTCCCCATTCCCACATGCTAATTCAATTATTATTGGATTATTATTTTTAAAAATTTTATTCCATTTACCTTTTGTAGAATTATAAATTCCTTTTCCTTCCTGGATCACATAGTCAGAATTTCTGTTGTAAGCATACCTTTCTAATTTATTTTTCATTATGATCAGAAATTAGAAATAAACTACCTCCTATAAATATTAAATCATCTTTTAAGGCCAATTTTTTACAATATTTGATTGCCTGATTAATATTATTTATTGTTTGATACTTTAGATTGTTTTTATTAAAATATTTTGATAGTTCGGATGTACTAATAGATCTTTTATTGGATGATTGTGTTATTATATATCTATATTTTTTAGGAAGAATATTACATATTTTACTCCAACCCTTCTCTCTGACGCCTCCTATTATAAAATATACCTTGTTATATGATAAACTATTAATTTCTTTAATTATTGATTGAAAACCATCAATATTATGGCAACCATCAGAAATGATATAAGGATTCTTTGAAATAACATTCCATCTTCCATATAAACTAAATGTATATTTATTGTTATTTAAGAATAATGGTTTTTCATTATAAATTTTACAGATTCTTAAAAATGTAACTAGAGCAGTAATAGTATTTTTAAAATAATAGTTTGTTGGGTTATCTAAATAAATTTCAAAAATTGATTTGTTATAAATAAATCTTATGTCTCTTTCTGATAAGTTTTTGGATATAGTTTCAATATTTAATTCAGAAGACGCATCAATATATTGAACATTTTTATTTTTACATTCATCTATAAAAATTTTATCAATAGTATTTTGTTTTTCACCTTTAATAAAAAGAGTGTTTTTCTTAATAATACCTGATTTTTCAGTTGCAATGTCTTCAATTTTTTTTCCTAATACATTTTGATGATCATAACCAACATTTGTAATAACACTTATTAATGGATCAATAATATTTGTAGAGTCAAGTCTTCCTCCAAGTCCAACCTCTATTATAGCTAAATCAACTTTTTGATTTTTAAAATATTCAAAGGCCATTATAGTATTTATTTCAAAAAATGAAAAATCATTTTTTCTGAAAAATGAATGATTATTTTTTATAAAATTTTGTATAAATTTTTTATCAATTTTTTTACCATTTACTTGAATCCTTTCCCTAAAATCATATACATGAGGAGAAGTAAATAATCCAACTTTTAAATTAAGAGATAAACAAAAATTAGCGATTGAAGTAGAAACAGACCCCTTTCCATTTGTTCCGCCAACATGGATTGATTCAAAAGTTTTATGAGGATTTTTAAAATGTTTAGTTAAAGTTAAAATATTAGTTAATCCTGGTCTCAATGCATTTTGACCAGATTTCTGATAATTAGGAATACTGTTAAAAAGAAACTCTAAAGCTTCACTATAATTCATTTTTTAATCCTAATTATTTTTAATTATAAAGGTTATTTTACCTTTGGATACTTCTGCAGGGTTATCGTTATTAGTAGGACTAAATGTTAATTTTAATATTTCTTCTCTATAAATATCCTCAATTGCTGGACTAAGCGTCGTTTCTAAGGTCTTTAAACCTATTATTTCACCATAATAATCTACAATAATTTCAAAAATTATTTTTCCACTTTCCCTACTATTATCTATAGGGTTTGGCTCAAAATCCCATACCCATCCTTGCATTTCCAATGAAGACCCTTTAGATCCAGATTCTGATGATGATTTGTTTTTAAAAATAGCTCTTTCATCTATAATTTTTGATGAAGGAGACCGATCATTAATTGTTGATGAATCTACTGATTCATTTTTATTATTTGTTTCATTTTCTGAGCTTACGTCAACTGATAGTTCAGATTCGCTATCGTTTGTAATTTCTATCTCTTGAATTTCATCTAAATCTGATGATTCTGAATCATTTGAGGTTGTATTATCTTCAACTGCATCTTCAATTATAGTCTCAGGTTCCATACTTTCTTCAATCTCAAGATCCTCAACGATTTGATTTTCTACTTCTTCATCATTTTCTTCAAAACTTTCACTGTCTGCATCAGATAATTCATTATTCTCAAAACCTAATTCAATTCCATATTCTTCAGGTGGTGGATAAGTTTCTTTCCAAGCAACAATTATCATTAAAAGTAAAAAAAACAAAATATTTGTTCCTACAGTCAAATAAAAAGCTTTCTTTCTTAAATCATTATTTGTATTCATTATTTTTTTGGAGTTGAGGCTATAGAAACTTTAGCTTCTAATGATGTTGCTATTCCTGCTACATTAACTAGGTGTTCGACTGGAACATCTTTATCACAATGAAGGACTACAAGACCCTCCTCCTCTCCTATAGCATTCCTCAATACAATTTCTAAATCATTTAGTAAAGTTTCTTGATCATTAACAAAATACTTTAAGTCTTTAGTTATAGTAACAGATACCTTCTGAATTACAATTGTTGAGGATTTACTAGATGGCAAATTAACTGGTAGACCAGATGGAGTTACAAATGAAGCAGTTAACATAAAAAAAATCAATAAAAGAAATATGATATCTGTCATTGAAGACATACTAAAAAGTGGATTTATTTTATTATTTGATTTTAAATTCATTTTTTGTTCTGTAATGTTTCTATGAATTCAATAGTAGTATATTCCATCTTATGGATTAATTTTTCAACTCTTGATACAAGATAGTTATAGGATAAATATGCTATAATCCCTACAAACAATCCTGCTGCAGTTGTTAACATCGCCTCATAAATTCCACTAGATAATAATTTAGGACTAACTGCGCCTTCTTCTTCAGCAATTGATATAAATGCTTGAATCATTCCTGTAACCGTACCTAAGAATCCAATCATTGGTGCTGCTCCAGAAATTGTAGCTAATAAACTTAAGTTTTTTTCTAAATTATAAATTTCTATTTTACCAACATTTTCTACTGATGACTCTATATTTTTAAGTGAAGTATTAAGTTTATTTAATCCCTTTAGAATCATTCTTGAAACAGGATTATTAGTATCTGAACATACTAATTTAGCACCATTAATATCATCATTTTTTACTCGTGATATTATCTCATCAGTAAAGCCTTTTGGTGACTTTGACTCTCTATTTATAATTAAAATTTTCTCTATTAAAATGTAAATTGTAATTACAAATAATACTAAAATTGGTACCATCATAAATCCACCTTTAAATAAAAGTTCCATAACGGTTATCTGTTCTTGATTCAATACATTAATAGTTGAATCATTATTATTTAGAAATTGTAGTATCAATGTTTTAAAATCCATAATTCATTGTTTAGTTTTTCTTTGTATGACTTTAAGTTTTTTTTTGCTATATCAAGTTCGTCATATACATCAACTGCAACTCTGTACATTTTATTTTGATTTATTGGCGAAATAATTAAAGCATTAAATCCATTTTTATTTAATAAGTTAGCTTTATTTAAAGATAAATTATAATTTGAAAAGCTTCCTGCTATAACATAATATTTTCCATTTAAAAAATTAACATCAGTAATAGTTGGTAAATTATTTGATTTTGAATCATCAGTTTCATTTGGGGTTTGAATTAAAGAGTCACTAGTTACAGTTAATGAATCTACTAAGACTACTTTCTCTTCTTCTATTATATTTGAAGAAATACTGGTTTCATTAATTTTATCTACATTATATGATTTTTGTAAATAGTTATAGGATAGGTAAACCAATAAAAATAAAATGATCGGAATTATAATTTTTCCATTATTGTTTTTTTTTAGCTTATAATCATTGATGTCAATATCATTCAACCCATAATCGATGTCCTTTTTATCCATTTAAAAAACCCATTTTATTCCACCAACAAAATTTATACCTAGTTCAGGATACATGTAGAATCTTTCATTATATCTATTTAAGATATTACTTATACTAAGATTAAGATTTAAATTTTTTGATATCTCATAAGATGAATCAAAATAAATATCAATAAATGATTTCATTTCAAATAGTTCGTTTTTATAGTTAAGGCCATAGCTCTCAAGCTCAAAGTTCCCTCCTAAGGTTAAAGAAAAGTTATTCGAGGAATAAGAATTTGAAATATCAATTATATATAAGGGTTGAAATACTTGATTTTCATCAAAGATTGTATTCAAAAAATTAATATTAGATTCAAAATTTTCTGAAAGCCTAGAATTAAATGATAAAGAAATATAATTTATTATCTGAGTGTTATTATCTCTCTCTATAGTATACAGATACATAGGAATTTTAATATCTGATGGTAATGATTCACCTAAATATAATGTATAGTCTAAATTTCCTTCAAGCTTTAATGATTCAAAACCTAATGATAAGGTTGAATTATTAAATATTTTTATATCAACACCTGATTTAATTCTGTAAAGCTCTTTATTAAAATCAAACTGATTAATAATATTCTTTTCATAAATAAAAGGCATTCGATGAATTTCGCTAGAGTATTGATTGTAATTATATCCTCTTGAAGCAGAAAGGTTTAATGTCAAATTTTTATTGTAATATTTAAATTTTATTCCCGGTGAAAATGAGGATTTATTTGATTTATTTTTAAAATTTCTTGATAAAAGTTGATATGAAGTATTTATTCTAATATTTAGGTTAGTAAATGTGAAATCAAATATTAATGGTAAATCTAACTGGGTAAAACTTAATTTATTTTTCGATACCATATTTAGATTGTTTTTTTGATCTAATTCATAAAAATCAAATTTTGGCATAAAAGATACTAAAGTGTTTGAGAGAGGTACTGTTAAATTACTATTAATAGTATGTTGAAATTCATTATGAAATGAATTTTGAAAGATTTTACCAGAATAGTTTATATTGGAATTACTTTGATTACCAATATTCTCCCAATCAAATTTATATTTGAATGAGTTATTTGAAAAACGTAAATCACTAATAATATCGTCAGTTAAAATAATATTTTCATCATTTATAAAACCATAATAACCATTTGAATATGAGCTAAAATTAAGGTAAGACGATAATCTTGAATTAACACTGTATTTATAGTCTGCATATAAATTAATATCATTAATTTCCTCTCCACTTACACCTGAAAGTTTAGAACCCTTTGAGTTTAGTTTTATAAATATATCGGAGTATAATGCGAATTTATTTCCTATTTTAAAGTAGGGATTAGTATTTAGAATAAATGTTGAATAATTTCCTGCTTTTAAATCAATAAAAATATCTCTTTCGAAGTCGTATGAGGTATCATCCCTGAGTATTTTATCGATTTTTTTATCTGATTTTATTGGTTTAAAAATAATATTTTCAAAGCCGAATATTTTTTTATCAATATTTACATTCTCAAGATCAATTTTCTTAATTGATTTATCGACTTTTGGTAAAGTAATAGTACTATTCTTTTCAATAAGAATTCGAGCATCTTCTATTTCACCTTCATTTGATTGTGCAAATAAATTATTAAGATTAAATAAGATGATTATTAATAGAAACCTATTCATTTATAATAATTTTATTTTTAAGTTCTGAAGCTCTTTCTTTAATTTCATTAATTTGAGTGTTTTCGATTAGTGATTCTAAAGTTGCGTTAGCTTGAAACATTTCATCCATGGAAATAAATATTTCTGCTATTAAGATATAAGACTTCCCTACCCAATAATCATAATTCGAAAAATTTTCATTTAATGAGTAAAGTGTTTCTAAGGCTTGACTATTTTGTGATTGATCATAAAATATTTTTGCTAATAAGTAATTAGCTTCAGCTGCACTTTCATCATTTACCAAATTAATTGTTGTTAATAGTTTGTCAATCCCACTTGAAATATTTCCATCATCTAAATAAGACTTAGCTGATAATAGGTTTATTTTATTTCTATTGTTAAATGATATTTTATCAAAACTATTTATCTGAGCAGAGTAATAATGTACAGAATCATAATCTTTTAGATAATAGTAATTTGTTAATGACCCAACATAAGAATCTATTCTTTCTCTATTGTTTTTGCTGTTTTTCTCCAGTTCTTTATAGTAAAATAAAGATTTATCATAATCTTTTAAATCAAGGTTAATTTTTGCTATTCTATTTAAAGATCTTGAATAATATTTAGAATTTATACTGTCTAATAATAACTCATATATTTCATTTGCATTCTTATAATCATTTACTTTAAAATAAGACTCTGCTAAATAATAATTTGTCTCATATGAGTTATAGATATTTTCCTCTTGAGAAAAAATATCGCTCACATAAGATATAAGTTCATTATACCTTTGATTAAAATAAAGATTTCTAATATTATCAAATTGTATTTTAAGTAAATTATCGTTATCAGGAAATCTTATTTTATATTCCGATATCAAATTATTTAGTTGAGTAAAATTATTTGTATAGGATACAATTTTTTGCATTCCTTGGATTGCTTGACTTTGTATTTTATCATCAAAAATATTTTTTAATATAAATAAATAATCTCCTTCTGACTGTTCATAGGATTTTAAATTGAAATATGAAGTAGCTCTATTTAAATATGAATAAGGTATATACTCACTAAACTTATAATTATTTATCAAATTATTATAGTTAATTATTGACTTGTCAAATTCTGAGTTTTCAAAATAAATTTGAGCTTTTCTGAATATAGCATCATCATCTAATGATTTATCTGAGTTAACAATTACTTTATCCATAAACTCAATAGATTTTGTGAAATTGTCTAATCCGTAGTAGCAAAGACCAATTTGATATATTATATAATTCTTATTTACACTATTATCTTCTAAAGCTTTATTGTAATATTCAATAGACCTATTGAATCTTTTAGATGCATAATATGAATCAGCCAGTCTAAGTAGAGCATCAATTTGATTTGAATTAGTGTTGTTTGTTAAATCAAAATAAGTTTTTAAATATTTCGATGCATTTACATACTCGTTCATATTAAAATATGAATACCCAAGAAGTAATGCTAATTCAATTTTTAATTCATTATTAATTTTACTGTTTATAACTTCTAAAATTTCATTTTTTGCTTCATTAAATAAATTACCAATAAATAAAGCTTCTGATTTATTTAATACAGATTTTACATAAATGTTATAATCAGTTTTGTATCTCTTAGATAAATCAAAGTATTTGATAGAACTTTTAAAATTTCCCCTATTAAACTCGTTAACACCTTTTTGATATGTAACATATTGAAATTTGATTTTATCACTATTAGTTATATTCTTTTTTGAATTAATGAAAGATATTATTCTTGAATAATTATTAGTCATAAAATAATTTTCACTTAATAATTCATCAATTTCACTAAAATCATCATCTGGATAGGTATTTTTAAACTTATTGAGAACAGTAATTGATAGTTCATAATCTCCTAACTCGTAAATTGATTTTGCATAATTTATTAATGATTTTTTTGTGTAATTAAGATCATTATTTTGTTTATAGGATGCATAAAAGTAGTTTTTAGAGAGATTAAAATCATTTTCATCTAAAAATATCATACCCAAATAAAATGATGCATATTGGGAATAAACTGTTGATTTATAAGACAATGCCTTGAATAATTCTTTAGATAAATTATAATCTTTATTCATATAATGAGAGTAAGCAATCATAAAGGATATCTCATCATCTCTGTCTACTTTACTACCTAGTTGAGTTAATACATCAATAGAATTTTTAAATTCTTTTAAAATAAAATGTGACTTTCCTATAAAAAACAAGCAATAATCTATATTATCTACGTTTTCGTTTATTCTATTTTTTAATGAAATGGTTTCTTTGTAATTATTATTGATAAAATTAATACTTACTAAATACTGTAGATATTTATTTTCTAGATCAGAATTAGAAATATTATTAAAATAGTTCAGTGCAGATCCTAGATCATTTTCTAAATAGGAAATTACACCTAAAAAGAAGTTTTTCTTCTCAAAATATTTTTCGCTATCAACTAATTCAAGGTAATCTTTAGAATTTTTATAGTTTTTTATGTTGTACTCTGCTACACCCAATAGAAAATATATCTCATCATTTTTAAATGTTATTTTTCTAAGATATTTAACTGATGAATTAAATCTGTCGCTATTAAATTCAGATTTGCCGTATTCATACAAAAGCCTATCAGTTGTATTTGATTTATTACTTAAAATATAATTTTCGATATTATTTTTAAGATTTTTAAGTTTTCTTGAAGGGACAATTCCAGATGAGTTGAAATTTGATTTTAAAAGAGATATGATATAATTAGAAACGTGATTAGAATTAATATTATCTAGATCTTCTAATAAATATTTATCTTCAAAATGAGATATATATAATGCATAATTTTCACTGTCAAAATATTGATCTAATTTATCTTGAACCTGACTATAAACATTTAGTTCGAAAAATAATATAAATGTTAGTATTAGAAATATTCTCATCTATAAAAAATTTTATAAATAATTTGTCCCATTAACGCTTTACTATCTGTTTTTAATTGTTTTAATCCTTTTGAAATTAAATCAAGCTCTTTGATAAATTTAATAATAAGAAATAATTCATTAAGCGTGTAATTATGCATTGCTTTAACATAAGACCTTGCCACATAAGGATGAACGGAGATTTCTGAGGAAATATTATCAGGATTTGTAATATTTTTAGACTTAACGATTAATAGCTTTGAAAAAAAACTAAACATATATATAATGAGCTGCTGTATTGGAAATTTTTTTTCATTTGAGGTAAAATAGTTCATAATTTTACCGCACTTAATTGAATTTCTTTCAATTAAACTGTCTTGAAATTCAAATAAATTATATTCTCTGTTAATTCCAACATATTTAATAATATCTTCTTTTGTTATTTTTTTTGATTCAATATTTGAAGAGACTTTATCTAATGCGTTATCAATCTTTTCTAGGTTATTCCCAATATTTTCTGTTAAAATTAAAAGAGCATCATCATTAATTGTTATACCAGTTTTACTAAGTTCTTTAGATATCCAGCTTGGTAGCTGGTTATCATAAATTTTATTTTCTTTTGAAGATGAGTCCAAAACACATGAAAACTCGTTAAACGCTTTATATAATTTACCTCTTTTATCTAATGTTTTATTATTTAAGCAGAATATTAATGTAGTAGTAGGATTAATATTTGATAAGTAATTTATTATTAAATTATTTTTTATCTCATTACTTCTTTTGAATACATCTAATTCTTGCGCTTCCTTTACAATTATTAGTTTTTTGTCAGACATCATTGGAAAGCTTTTGCATGAATTAAGAATATTTTCTATTGTAGTATCCCTACCGTAAACTATTTCTTGATTAAAACTTTTGTTTTGATGATCAATGAAATTTTTTTCAAAAATTTGTGAAATTTTCTTTATGAAAAACGTTTCTTCACCCATTAAAAGATAAATTTTAGAGTATTTATCCTCACTCAAATTTTTAATAATTTGATTATAGGTCTGAATCATTAGATTATTTCATAAAAGTAATTAGTTTTTTAATAATATTGTATGTAAATAATTATTAAAAAATATTGATAATGAAAAATTTTGTTGAGGAATTAAAATGGAGAGGATTAATACATGATATAACTCCATCAACAGAAGAATATTTACTTAAAAATACAACATCAGGATATATTGGTTTTGATCCAACAGCTGACTCACTTCATATAGGGAATCTAGTACAGATAATGACATTGGTTCACTTTCAAAAATGTGGTCATAAGCCCATAATTCTTATTGG
>CEQL01042449.1_pt1 | contig 19620 bp, 20 predicted proteins | sample 356281 | NCBI WGS metagenome assembly CEQL01 (sample SAMEA2621203, study PRJEB7988) | marine metagenome | biome: marine biome (ENVO:00000447); feature: surface water layer (ENVO:00002042); material: "saline water (ENVO:00002010), including plankton (ENVO:xxxxxxxx)" | depth 5 m
ACACTCTTTTGGTCTGGCCGTTTTTTTCACGTTTTTTTTGGTTTTTTTTTTGAGAAAAACGAAAAAGTTGGAAAAAAAGTAGCAGAAAAAATACTTTTCAAAAAATGGGTAAAAAAACGGCCAGACCATAAAAGTCTCGCAATTTTTGTGTATTTTTTGTTTTTTGTTATGAATTATGGTTTTAAAAAAAAATATCAAAAAACATGTCCGTTTTTTGCGAAAAAAAACGGCCAGACCATAAGTCGTCTCAAAAAATATTTGTAAATGTGTTATACGCAAATTATTTATGGTAATAAAAATATATATAGTTGAAAAAGTCATATTTTTATAAAAAAAATAGGATTTAAAATTTTTTTAGAATGATAATAAAATGGTAATAAATGATAACGAAAAAACGAGCAGGATTTTTTTCTGTAAGTTTTGTGACTATAAAACATCACGTTTATATAACTGGGAGCGTCATATTTTGACACCAAAACATAAAATGGTAATGCATTCTGCTCGTTTTACTGAGACCAAAACGACATTGGAAAAAAGTGATGAAAAATATTTTGACATGAGTTTGTCGTCACAAACTGGCTGCTCGTTTTCCGAGCAGAAAATGCCTAAAAACGAGCAGAAACCAAAACAGAGATTTTTTTGCGATTATTGTAATAAATCCTTTGCTTATAAGTCAGGATTATGTAGACATGTTCAAAAATGTCCCAAAGTGTCAAAAACTGTATCGGAGTATATAAAAACCGAAGACCAAATACTAGACAAAATCGAAGAAAAAAATCAAGAACTTTTAAAAGCAATTGACAATAAATTGAAACTTAATACGAATATTAATCAACAGGTTAATATTAATATTTTCTTAAATGATGAGTGTAAACACGCAATGGATATTACAGATTTTGTGGAAGGTTTAAGAATATCTATGGAAGATCTATATTATACAAAAAATAATGGATATGCTCCTGGTATAAGTAACATTTTAAATAAATATTTAATAACCTTAAAACCAACAGAACGTCCAATTCATTGTATTAATACAGAAAAATTACATTTTTACATAAAAAATGAAAATTCATGGAATGAAGACGAAGGTGAAGAGTTAGATAAAAAAATAGATGATATTAAACAAAAACAGATAAATAAAATAAAAGATTGGGAGACAGAAAATATTAATTGGAAAAATGATGAAGTAAAACGACAGGAATATTTACAAATTGTAAATAATGTTTATGGTTCTAATAATAAAGGAGAGAATATTGAAATCAAAAAGTTAATAAGCAAAACTACTAATATTAAAAAATAGTTTTAATTATTTATAGATTTATAATAATTATCCTCACATTCTAGATACATACTAGTAATAATAATCTTTGTTTGATCAGCCATTTTATATAATTCAGAAATTGTAAGTAAATTATTTAATTTATATTCGGTTTTATTCACTCTAATAAAAATTTTATTAATAATATTAATAAGTTTAAGTTGACTAGCCATAATTACTTTAACATTAGAGTCGTGACTCTTTTGTTGTTGTTCAACATTATTATTAGTTCCGTATACATTATTTACATTTTTTTGCTGTGTTAGTTTAATATTATTTTTTAATTTTATAAATTCAGTATCATCTACATCTGATGGGTATTTAGATTCATATAAATTTTTTAGTTCATCAATATTGGGTTCTTCATTACTTTTTAATTCACCAGATAATTGTTTATTTCTATGAGAACATAGATTTTCAGTCATTCTATCGTCTATCATTACTTTTATTTTACTACCATCATTGAAATCATTTACTAAGAATATTTTTTTTATAGTATTGAAAATATATAAAATTAAAACATAATATTCAGCTATTTTTTTACATAGTTTTTCTTTGTCAGAAGCAGTAGTATTATTATACCCGATTGTTACCTGTATGGGTTCCTTTTTATCTGTTATATTTTCGTATAATTGTTCTATTTCAATTGTTGTCATATATTTATTAATTATATCCTTTGTCAATATTGTTACTTTATTACAATAATCTGGATTAGTAAGGTTTACCATGTCATTAAAGTTGCTATCATTAATATATTTTAATGTAATTCCATTTAATATTTCTTTCATTTTTAAAATTTTATTTTCATCCTTTTCATTATTTGTACTTGTAAAAATATTTCCCATTTATATTATACATTTAAATTAATTGAATTAAAAAAACATAATTCTTATATTTTAATATAATAATTATGTCTCAAAGAACGAAAAAAAAGAAGAAAGATTGTAATGCTGAATTATGGTCTAAATTTAATGATGAAATAAAAACAGATAAATCAATAGAATGTATTTATTCAAATGAAAAAAATAACGATATATGTGAGAGCTGTGGTTCGAGAATATGTCTATCTGACGATGGTTTCTTAACATGTACAAACATAAAATGTGGCATTGTAAATACAGACATGATTGAGCAAGGAGCAGAATGGAGATATTATGGAGCAGATGATAACACTAATAACGATCCTACAAGATGTGGTATGCCAATTAATCCTTTATTGGCAGAGTCATCATTTGGTTGTAAAATTTTGCCAGGTCAAGGCAATAAATCATATGAAATGCGAAAAATAAAACGATATACGGAGTGGCAATCAATGCCATATAAAGAAAAATCACAATACGATGAGTTTCAATTAATTACTACAATGGCACAGAATCACAATATTCCAAAGATAATTATTGATAGTGCGATTAGATATCATAAACAGATATCTGAACAAAGAACCTTTAGAGGACTAAATCGTCATGGTATTATTGCGGCATCAATATATGTTTCATGTAGTATAAATAAACATCCAAGAACGGCAAAGGAAATTGCGGAAATATTTTGTTTAGATAATACTAGTGCTTCGAAAGGGTGTAAAAATGCCATGCAAATTATTAATACAATTGAAAGAGATAATTTTGATGAAGATAAAACATCGTTAACACAAGCTACACCAGAATTATTTATTGAGCGATTTTGTAGTAAATTAAATATAAATAATGAATTAACAAATTTGTGTAAGTTTATTGCTAAAAAGGTTGAAAAGATGGCAATTGTTCCAGAAAATACACCTCCATCAATAGCGGTTGGAATAATTTACTTTGTTTGTCAAAAATGTAATTTGAATATTACAAAAAAACAAATATATAATGTCACGCGGGTTAGTGAAGTAACAATTAATAAATGTTCTCAAAAATTGATTACTTATGAAACTCAATTAATACCAAGTGTTATTATGAAGAAATATGTTAATAAATAGTAAAATAAAATATATATATTTTATAAATGCAGGAAGAAAATATTGTACCAAATATAATATTTATTATTCCATATAGAGATAGATTAGAACAAAAATTTTTTTTTAAACAATACATGACACATATTATGGAAGATTATTCAAAAGATGATTATGAAATTTATTTTTCCCATCAAACTGATAATAGAGAATTCAATCGTGGAGGGACAAAAAATATAGGATTTTTAGCAATGAAAAATAAATATCCTAATCACTATAAAAGTATTACATTTGTATTTAATGATATTGACACTATACCACATAAAAAAAATATAATTAATTATAAAACAAATTCAGGAACGATTAAACATTTTTATGGTTTTACATATGCTTTAGGAGGTATTTTTTCTATAACAGGAGAAGATTTTGAAAAACTTAATGGATTTCCAAATTATTGGGGATGGGGTTTTGAAGATAATGCTATAAGTTATCGGGCAATAACTAACAAATTAACTATTGATAGATCAACATTTTGGCATATTGGTAATAAAAATATAATTCAATTATTTGATAGTTGTGCTAGGTCTATTTTAGTTGAAAATAAAAAACGATATATTTCTGATTCAAAAAAAAATGATTTTAGTGATGGATTATCTACAATAACTAATTTAAACTACAATATCAACAATGATATGATTAATATTAAAACATTTGATTGTAAAACATCGTATAATCCTGATAATATTACTGATGTAAATTTCTTTACATCACAAAAAAATAATATGTTTAACATGAAAAATGTTAAATTAAATCAAGGAAAAGCAATTACTTTGAATGATGGTAAAAAAAACATTACAACTACAAAAACCAACCCTTTAAATAGTAAAACTAGGTTTAAAATGTTCTAAAAAATTAAATATTTTAAGAATTAGTTTAATTATAAATATTTTTTAACTAATTCATTTCTAACATTCTTCCATTTTTCACTATTTGACTGACTAGTAACCTGTTTACCATGAAGTCTATATTTAAGTAAAGATGTTTGAATATTATGTATTTTACCAAATTTCTTTAATACACGTAAAATTAGATCAAAATCTTCAACCATTGAATGAATATTAGCATCATAATTACCTGCTTCTATTATTTTTGATCTTCTGAAACAAAATGTAGGGTGGTTCATTATCCAATGATTATTTTGCATACGTTTGCTCTTTTTATACTCAGACCATGTAATATTAACATGTCGTGTTATTGACATTATTTTACTATGATCGTTGTCAGGAAACATTTCTACTTGTGACCCACACAAAGCACAACTAGCATTTTCCTTAAGATAATTAATCTGTGTTATCATTCTCTCTACTTTCATTATATCATCAGTATCCATTCTAAATACAAATTCATTAGAACTTTCTACAACGCCTTTATTAAGACTGTATCCTAGTCCTCGATTTTCTCCATTATTAATATATTTAACTCTAGTAAAACGACTTGTTAATTCAAAGTGCGATAATTCTTTTTCTAAAATATCAGTATGTTCTTTATCTGAACCATCATTAATTACAACTAATTCAATATTAAATTTACCTATTTGCGATTTAATTGAGTTTAAACAATCACGTAAGTGTTTTTGTTTTGAGTTTAGTGATGACATTACAATTGAAACCTCTTCATTATATCCACTAAAATCAGGTGGTAATTTAATATTGTTCATAGTATCATAATTTTGTTTAGTTGAACCCCATTCTTGATAAGCATAAATCTTATCATGTCCGTCATATTTTTCTCCTGTATAATGAATTGGTAAAAAGTAGTGACTTGGATAGATAACAACATCTTTGAAGTTAAAAGCTTCACAAACACGTGTCATAAGCCCAGGACCTACATTATACCACGCGCGTTTTTGTGTTTCCTTAAAAGATACAGGATGCGTGTATATCCAATATAAAGCATTATAAACCATTTGGTGTTTTGGTGTAAACCCCATTGTTCCTGTAGCTATAAGACCAGGACGAACTTTTTCATTTTCCCATCCAGCGAATGCTGTGACACCATCTAATAGAGTATTATCAATTGGTTCAATACATATTGAATCGGCATCGATAAAAATACCACCAAACTTGTATAGAATTTCCCATCTAAAAATATCAGCTTTACCATTAATTTCTTCCATACTGTTTATAGCTCTAGCACATTTTGAAAGATTTAATTCTTTTTGTAATCTTTCTTCATTCCAAAACATATATTGATAACCAAGTGGTTCGTGTTTTTCCTTCCATGTATTCATAAAAACTGTAGGTGCTGGTTTTGGTCCAATCCACAATTGGTGAATAATTTTAGGTATTTTAATATCAGACATATGTATTATTATACATTTTAGTGTTTAAATTTTATTAATTTATTAACTTTAAAATTTAAACCAAAAATACATAATTATATATATGATTACTTTTTCAACATGTTGGTATAAAATAAAGTCAAAATTTGATGAGACAACATATAAAAACTGGATGAAAAATATTTTAATAAATTTAAATAATTGTTATTTTGTAGTATATACAGATGAAAAGAGTAAAACAATTTTTGATGATATACCTTACTCAAAATCAAATGTTTTAATAGTTGTTAAAGAACAGGACGAATTATACAATTATAAATATAGAGAGAAATGGATTGAAAATCATCTGAAAAATCATGATTTAAATAAAAGAACATCATGGGAATTAAACATGTTATGGAGTGAAAAAATAAAGTTTGTTAAAAATACAAAAGAAATAAACCCATTTAATACTGAATGGTTTGGATGGTGTGACATTGGTTATTTCAGAAATGGTCCAGATGAAATAAAGGATTGGCCGTCGCAGGCAAAAATTCAAAGTTTAGATAAAAATAAAATACATTATGCTAATGTAAATAGAAACCCAAATTACATACTTTATTTATCAAAATTAACTAAAATGAGAGATAATAATAACATGTTAGTTACAGAGATACCATCAAATAATGTTTTTATTGCTGGTGGTTTTTTTATATGTCACACAAGTAAAATAGATTTATGGTTTAAAACATACGATGATATGTTACAAAAGTATTTTAATTACAAACGTTTAGTTAAAGATGACCAAATTATTTTGACTGATTTATTTTTTAAAAATAAAGATTTATTTAAAATATATAATGAGAATATTTATACATTAGATAATTGGTTTATGTTTAAAAGATTAATAAAATAAATAATATTAGATTAAATAATATTAAAAGTAAATTATTATTTTAAACTATAATGTCTATTTTACAACATAAAAAAAATATTTATTCACAAAATGGTGAAGATGGTATAATTGAATTTATTTTTAACAGATTAAATATAAAAAAAGGAAATTTTATTGAATTTGGCGCATGGGATGGAAAACATTTATCAAATACTTATAATTTATATAACAATGGATGGGACGGTATTTATATTGAAGGAGACGAAAAAAATATAAAGATTTATTAAAAAATTTTGGAAAAGAAAATAGAATTTGTTGTCTTCATTCAATGGTTGGTTTTGAAACAAATAATAATCTAGATACATTAATAGAAAAAACATCATTTTCGAATAGAACATTTGATTTTGTCTCTATTGATGTAGACGGTTTGGATTATAATATTTTTAAAGCATTTACCAAAAGTAATTTGTATAGAAGTTAACGCAGATCATTCACCATTATATGATAAAGAAATAGATATTTCAATATCACAAAATAATGTTGGACAAAGTATGTATATAATTAATAAAGAGGCCGAAAAAAAAGGATATTTTTCACTCTGTTATACTGGTAATTTATTTCTAGTTAAAAACGAATATAAATATTTATTTATAAAAGAAATAAAGGACTTAAAATATATTTACCTAGATTTTCTCTCACATTTAGAAACAACAAATCCAGGTGGTTTAAAATATTTATATAATTTATTCGTTATTAAGCAAATATTTAATGGTTTTTCTTTTAAAAATAAAATTTTAAAAGAATATTATGAAAGTGTAAATAAATTTCAAAATCAAAAAATCAATATAAAAAATATAATGTATAATAATTTTAAAATTGCTTAAAAATTTAATTAATAAATTAAATAATGAATACAAGTATTAAATATATCATAGATGAAAACGTTGAACATGTTAAATATGATAATTTATATTATATGAATGGTGAATTTCTAATATTGACAAATGAAAATGAAAATATTCCAGTAGTAAAAGAAATACGTTTATTAGGAGGTCCTGAACATTCAGGACTAATTCCTAATAATAAATATACATTAATACCAAAAATATTAACATTCGATACAGCTGACAAATTAAAAATATATATTAATAAACAAAAATTAGTAATAATAAAAGGAGTTACTAATTACTTTGCGCATTATTATGATCACAATGTTGCTCATGGTTTATATGATGCGTTATATCCATCATTTTTGTCGCTATTACAATTTTATAATGAAGACATGTCATACAATAATTTAATAGATATATTTAAAATACCAGGATGGACGTTTCCAGGAAATGCTTCTAGAGATTGGTTATTAGATATATTTAAAGATTTTTCAATGGGAAAAAATATTTATAAAAATATGTTTAAACCAGGACAGATGTATTGTTTTGAAACATTAATAGCAGGTTCTGGTTTCGCCGGAATTTCAAGTGTTAATAAAATGGGTATAATGCCAGGAAAACATTTGTATGCTCTTGAAAAATTTAGAGATCGTTTTTATAATGTCTACGATATTAAAAAAACACCAAAAACAAATTCAAATATAAAATTATTAATAATAGATAGTTCTAGATATTCATCTGATGAAAAACAAATACTTAATAATATTAAATTAGATTTATTACGTGATAAACAAATAGATATTAATTATATTTCATGGAAAGATATTCAAAACTTTAAACAACAGATAGAAATAATGAATAATTGCGATATTCACATAGCCGGAGCAGGTACAACTATGTTGAATTTCCCATTTTTAAATAATAATAGTATTCATATAAATTTAGGTGTCGATAAAATGCTTCCAACTACAAATCCATCATTATTAGAAGTTAACTGTTGTTTATTATCGAATAATATATATTGTGACTTTTATGATATTTACAAATATAAACAAATTAATTATGAAGTATTAAAGAACATGATACAAAAAAATATAGATTATTTAAAAAATCTATATTCAAACCATGAAAAAAATACTATAAAAAAAACAATAGTGCCAGATTACATTATTAAATGGAGAGAAATATGTCAAAACAATTCAAATACTGAATATAGTAATTATGATATGAATGAAATAATCGATAGAATGAATGGTTTAAAGAATCCAAATTTAATTATATATCGTCATCCAGATATGTTTATTTATAAATATTATAATTATCATTAATTAAATATATAGAAATATATATATTCAAATAAATATGAAAAATATATATCAGATATATCATAATACAGAGATAATTCCGAATTATGTTAAAGAAAATATTAAGAAATTAAATCCCGATTATAGATATTATCTAATAAATTTTGAAACAGGTAAACAGATAATAGATAAATATTTTGATAATGAATTAAAACTTAAAATAATAAAAAAAATAGACATGTTACCAAGATATTGTCATAAATCTGATTTACTTCGATATTGTTTATTATATATGTTTGGTGGTGTGTATTTAGATGTTGATTTGGAACCTTTAATGTCTTTTGATAAAATGAATGTAAATAATGTTGATTTTATGACATCATTTGGAAGAGGAGGGAATCCATATATAATAAATAATGAAAAGGTATATCCTATAACGTCAAATGGATTTATTATATCTTCAAAAGGAAATCCGATTTTATTAAATTTAATTAATAATATAATTAGTAACGGTAAACTTATAGACAGCAATCCAATATATAGAGGAGAAAATGTTGAATTTTTATATAATTATTTAAATAATATGTGTATTGAAAAAGGAATTATTTTAGAACCTTATAAAAAAATAGACATTGATAATAATTCAATATATTTATTGAATCATGTAGCTTATGGAAATATAGATAGCTTTGTAAATAATAGAACACAACTTATAAGAGCAAACAATCCAAGTTACATATTTAAACGACAAACTTCTGGAATTATTTAATTATATAAATTTGATATAGTATTAATTTTATATAATATATATGAATAATAATTTAATGATTATAGCACATCCTGATGATGAATTATTTTGGGGATGGAAGGAAATTTGTAAAAAAGAACAAATATGGACAATTATATGTTTAACAAATGGTAATAATGAAAGGAAATTAAAATTTCAAAATGTTTGTAATAAACTCGGTTGTAAATTTATAATTTTTAATTTTCCAGATATTTGGAATAATTTAGATTGGGATTTAAATACACAAGATAAAATAAAAAATATTATAGATAAACAAATATTACAAAATAATACTTTTAATAAAATATTAACACATAATCCTGATGGAGAATATGGACATTATCATCACAAAATAACCTCAAAAATAATAACAGAACTCATTAATAGTAAATACAATACTAATAATTTATATTATTTTAATTTTAATTTATCAGAAAGACAATCTGTAAGTCCATTATTTACCGAATGTTTACATATATATTTTGAAAAACCTTATAACGATGAAACTATAAATGGTCATATTAAATTATCTGAAATATCAAATATTGTTTTATATAAAAATTATGTTAGTTGCTACGAAAATATTAAACATTTTTATCCAAAGTGGTTTTTAGAGTGTAATTTATTAACATATAATAAATATTTATAATATATTAAGAATTAATATTGTTTTGTATATAATTAGTAATTTTACTTAGTCTTTTTGGATTGCCATTATGTATATAAACAATATCATTTTTTGTTGAAGCCAATGAACCAAAAATGAATAAGTTTTTTAAATTAGTTTCATAATTATCATTCATTTTAATATTATTATATTGATCATACTGGATTCCAATATTTGTTAATAAATCATTTTTCGAATTAAACCCAATAAGAATATTACAGAAATCAATATTATCAATAATTTTTCCATTTGATAATTTTAAAGAATTGTTTTCATAAAAATCAGAAACATTACTATTATTATAATAATATAAATTGTGTTTATATTTATGAATTGTATTACGTAATAAATTTAGATGAGCAGAATTTGTAGTATGTGTGTTTGCCCTTATAATCCATGTTATTTTATTATATGGTAACAAATTTATAATATAATCTATTGAAGAATTACCTCCTCCAATTAAAACAAGATGTTTATTTCTTAGTGAAAAATCACAATAATCATAAGAAATGTAGCTATAATTTGTATTAATATCTAATCTATTTTTATTTTCATAAATTCCTGTACATAAAATTACATATTTACATTGTATATTTGAGTTATTTGTTATTATTTTATAGTTGTCATTTTCTTTTTCTATATTAATAACTTTTTCTTTTAAGAATGATATATTATTATTTTTACAATATTTTTCATAATATTGTATAACATCATTTCCCATTGGATGTGATTTATTTGTGTTATTTTCTCCATCAAAACATAATTCGTGAAATGGTGAATGCCATAATATATTTGGATAAGATTTTATACTATTTATAATTTCATTTTTTTCAATAAGTAAAATATTTTTATCACCAAAAAGATTTCTACATTGATTATAAGCATAAATACCATTAGGACCGCCTCCAATTATTACAATAAAATAAGTCATATAAATAAATAGATAAAATTTATTTATATAATATTAACACAATTTGTTTTTCCATAAACAATCAGATAATACAGATACTTGAAATTTATTTACTACAATTTCAAAATCATATTCTTTTAAATATTTATTTATTTGTTCAAACGTTTCCTCATTTTCCCTTGTAACTCCATAATCACATTCTGAAATAATATATTTCACATTTTTTAACCTGTCTCCCATGCTTTTTAAAACAGATAAACCAACACCTTCAACATCTATACATATTAAATCTATATCTGTTACTTTTTTATCATTACAGTATGTATCCAATCTTATACAATTAACTTCAGATGGTATCCAATCAATATCAGTACAGTATTCACGCAATCTTTTTTCATGTTGCTGAATAGGCATATTACATTCCCTATCAGCAATTTTACAAAATTCTGGTTTAACTTTACCAAGTATTGATGAGGCGCCACTATTAGATTTACATATATAAAACTTGTTTTTTCCATTATGAGTATAAACAGCATTATTATTTAAAAAAAAATTACAACTTTTATTGTTGCTAAATCTAGATTGTAATATGTTAAAATTTTGTTCAGTTGGTTCAAATATGTGATATTCTTTTGGTTTAAAATAATTACAAATTATCGCACTATCGTTTCCATTATTTGCCCCTATTTCAAAAATTATGTTAATATCGTCTTTTGGTAAGTAATTAAAAAAAGCATTATATGCCATATTGTAATATAATACTTATCTTTATATTACTAATTTTGTTTTTCAAGAACTATTATTAAATTAGACCTACCTTTAAAAAATTCTTTAATCTTATATTTTTCTTTTATTATAGTGTTTGTTTTTATATAATTTGTCCAAAAATTCTGTGTAGAGTAGGAATTTTCCCCTGCTCCTGACTGAGGATTTACATCAGGACCTAATAAAACCCTCCCTTTTACATTTAATAATCTATCAATATTTTCCATTAATATATGTTCTTTTTTTTCAAGAGTATAATTATATCCACCACATCCGTCCCAAATACCAAGAACACCGAACAATAATATATTATCATATTTATATCCTGGATTGTGATCTAAAAAATCAACTGTATAGTGTTTGTGTTTTGAACCAAAATTTTTACATCTATCATCAATATCTATTGTTTCATATAAATCAGGATGCTTACATGCTAGTTCGTCATTTTTATTAAATTCGTGAACACCAACATTTAGAGTTCGTCCTTCACAATTAGGTAAAAAATTCATAATCATATATTTTCTTTCTGGTAACCAATCATACCATTGTTTATTTGAATTATATAAATCAGTAGCATTTTTTATCATAATAATTAATAATAATATTATTTTAAATAATTTTAAACTCATTAATTATATCGTCAATCGAGTATTTTTGTTTCCAACCAATATTTATTAATTTACTATGTTTTCCGGTAATATTTACATTTTGTTGTTCTAATCCATCTATTTTTTTATTTAAATCCACTATTACTTCATTATTATATTTAAACTGATTTGTGTGTTCATTATAATTAATATTAATGCCATTTAATAAATAAATTTGTTTTACTAAATCTAATATTAAATAACTTTTATCACCACAAATAAGATAATCATCACCAGTTGTTTCATTTAAAATATAATTAATAGCATTAGCTGTATCATATGGATGAATAATATTTCTCAGTGAGTTTAATGAACCAATTTTTAATATTTCTTTATTACCAGAAATTATTTTTTGGATATGTTCTTTGATCTTACCAAATAAAAATTTATTAGATTTTTCTGCTGACTGCACTGTAAAAATTATACCATTTGAAAAAGGCAAATTATATTTATTTCTATAAAAAGAAACACTTTGGGTTCCTAATATTTTACCAATTGAATATGGATGTAGATTTTTCATGTTTGATAATGAATTATTTCCTTCTTCATCATCTAATTCATAAACGATATGATCCTTATATATTTCAGAACTAGATGCATTGAAAAACTTTGTTTTTTTACCAGTCTTTTGATAAATATTGTGTAGGATATCACAAATTTCAAGGCAAACATTCCCATTACTATTTATTGTATTATAAGGAGTATTATATGCGTCAATCGAAGATGTCACGCTTGCTAAATGAATTATTTTATCAGGATTAATTATTTTAACACATTTTTTTAAAAACTGTTTATCATTTATATCCCCCACAAATTTAACAGTCTTATCTATAGAATCAAAACTATTTGTTCTAGATATACCATAAAGATTTTTATTTGTAAATATGTTCTTTACATAGTTTCCTATATATCCATCACACCCCGTAACTAGCACTTTTTCTCTATTGCTTATAATTTCAAAATTGGGAAAATAAAATATAAACTGACCTCCATTATCTAAATATTCTTTTTCTCGTTCTATAATTTCTTTTTTAAAGTGCCATGGCAATACAACTAAATAATCAGGGGGATTTTCACGCATTGTTTCTTCGCTAATAATTTCAATTCCAGTAATTGTACTTCTTCCTATTTTATCAGGATTGCGTTCAACCGCATATTTAACTGTGTCTTCTGTAATATTACAATGTTGTAGAATACAATTACCTTTTGTCGACGCACCATACAGATATGCTCGTTTTTTATTTATTTTTATAACATCTAAAAAATCTGTTAATTTTTTTAATTCTGAATTACATAACTCCATAAATGTATTATAGGTTTCGACCGATTTTACATTGTAATTGTGTTCATCACTTAATATTTCTTGTATTAATTCTGTACATTCATCATATTCAGTACATGACCTTTTACAAAAATATATACGAAAACTACCACCATTAGATTCATTAAATTTAATGTCTATTATTTTAAATCCTGCCATATCTGCTATCTTTTTAACTGGAGTTAAACAATAATATTCCAAATGTTCGTGACAAATAGTATCTAGGCTATTTGTTTTCAACATTGTCAATAAATAACTCTGTTCACAACTCCAAATACCATTATCAGATAGAATATTATGAATATCTTTAGCAAATTGTACAGGTTCTGGTAAATCATAAAACATACAAATACTAGTAACTATATCACATTTTAAATTATCATTATGTTCAACAAATACGTCACTTGTAAAATAATCTGCTATCAATTTAATATTTGTGTTATTATAATAATCTTTAAATTGGTCACCAGTTGGATCGATACCAATGCGTGTAATTTGATTACTATAGTATTTTAAAAATGTTCCATCATTACATCCAATATCTAATACAACCGAATTTTTGGTTAAAAATTTTTTAGATTGAATTTCTTCGTTATATTGTTTTAAATGATTTTTCATAGTATTGCTAATACTTGATTTATATCCATAACTACCAGTTTTATACATTAAATCTGGATTTGCTGTTTGATTTAACTGTATTAAACCACAATTTTCACACAATGATAACTGAATAGGATATTCTGGTAGATTAACTCCTTCACCATACAATGGAAATAATGATGTATTTTTTTGATTTTTTAATTCAATTACTTTTTTCAAATTATTGTTTTTACAAATATTACAAACTTCTTTATTCATAATATAAAATTAATGTTAATTATTTTTATATTATTTAATTATTACTTATATTAACCCATTTATTATTTTGTAGAAATAAGTGTTCTGTTCTTTGATGTTGTAAATGTTTACTAAACCATGTATTTGGATAGTAAACATTGTTTACAGTTTTATTTAAATACGCCCCCCATAAACTGAATGTACTGTTTGCAATTATATTATTTTTACATAGCGACATTGTTAATATTTGTTCCCAATCAGTTAAATCATGATTAATAGATAAAAATTTAATATTTTGAAATTTCTCTCTTAGTAATAAAATATTACTTTTAATATAATCTTCATCAACCTTTTCGTAAAAGTATAAAATATTCCAATCGCTTTTATTTGTATCTTTAATTAATCTTTCTATAGCATTTATATAATATTCAATTGATAAAATTGGTCCATGACATTTTTGTTCACCTACTTTTAAATCTCCTATACGAAAATGCAAAGAGGTTGTGTTTTCAAAATCATATTCATTGTATTTTTTCATGTCATTTATTAATTGTTCTTTAATATCTTTCAGATTTAATATGTTTTCTATTTTATTTAAGTTATGATAAAAATACTTATATGATTGAAAATATCCACATAACATGTAAAAATTATTTGTTAGCTCTTTATTATTTATAACTGGTAATTCATTATATTCAAATCCTTTTTCATAGATAGCATTTACTTTTCCTTTTATATGTTTAATTGTATTATTTTTTATATTTTTAAAAATACTATCCCAATATGTATGTCTTGATGATTTGTTATCACATGGAGAAACAATATCTCCCTTATCTTTAAAAATTCTATAACTATCATTATTATCAATTGAATAAGATATAACTGTAAATATTTGAAATAATTGATTACCTAGTCCACCAGATAGTCTGATTAACAACATATAATTATTTAATTTAAATAACTTTATGTTTTAATTCAACAATACATAAAATAATCTCCAGGTATAAATTTATTTTTACCTGTGGCTGATAATTTATAATGATTTTCACTATACTTTGAATATGGTATTACTCTGAAATCAAAACTAACTCTCGTATTATCTGTATCGTTTATCTTATTATAGTGTAAACATTTATTAAAATATATTTTACAAAATTCATTTTTTTTTAAGGTCAAACTTTCAAATTCATCTGGATTTAATTTTGACTCAGGTATGGTTTCATGAAATATTGAATTTGTATCATACATATCTGTAATAGGCAATATAATGTTAAATTCTTCTTTTGAATGATTAAAATCACTATCTTTATGTAAACCTATAATATTGTTATTTGGGTCTGTATTAAGTCTACCTATATTTGAGAATCCTGGCAAATGAAATCTAATATTAGGTGTTTTTTGAACTAATAATTGGGTTTCATTAGGAAACAATGGTTTAATTTCATTTTTAATAAATGAAACATATTCAAATAAAAAATTATAATCTGTATCAAAATATTTTAAAAAAGAATTTACAAAACAACTATTTCGATCATTTACACCAAATTTAGGAACAGATACATTATAATAATTTTTATCATCAAAAGTTAAATCATCTGTGTTAATTAAATTGTGAATTTTATCAAACGATGTAAAGTTTTCATAAATATTACTATAATAAGTTTCTAATAATTCATTAAATTTGTATTTGTTGACGTCGAATATTTTAACTTCTTTATATTTCATGATATATTAGTAATATATCATAGAATATTTAAATAAATTTATATTAATTTATTTAGAAATCAGCATCCATATCAAAAATTCCCTCTTCTTGTTCTTTTGTAGCTAAAGCATATTCTCCCACACGTTTTTCAAAGAAATTTGTTTTTCCCTCCAATGAAATCATCTCCATGAAATCAAATGGATTTTTACGACCATAAATTTCAGAAACACCTAATTGAACCGCCAATCTATCAGCTACAAATTCAATGTATTGGGTCATTAATTCCGAATTCATTCCAATCAAACGACATGGCAATGCCTCACAAATAAATTCTTTCTCAATTTCAACCGCTTCTTTTATTATTTCAATTACCTTTGCCTTTGCTACCTTTTTAGATAACTTATTATATAACAAAACCGCAAATTCAGTATGTAATGCTTCGTCACGTGAAATCAACTCATTTGAAAAAGTCAATCCCGGCATTAAACCGCGTTTTTTCAACCAATAAATACTACAAAAAGCACCACTAAAGAAAATACCTTCTACACACGCAAAAGCAATTAAACGCGTGGCAAAACTAGACCTTTTATCATTTATCCACTTTTGAGCCCAATCGCCTTTCTTTTTAATACATTCAAAATGTTCCAAAGCATGAAATAATTTGTCTTTTTCCTCACGATCTTTGATGTATGTATCAATCAATAAACTATACATTTCACTATGAATATTTTCCATTGCTATTTGGAATCCATAAAATGCTCTTGCTTCTGATAATTGAACCTCACTCATGAAACGCATTCCGAGGTTTTCTAGAACAATTCCATCACTAGCAGCAAAAAATGCTAAAATCATAGAAACAAAATGTTTTTCATCACTGGTTAAGCTGTCCCAATGAACATTATCTTTAGATAAATCAACTTCTTCAGCACGCCAGAAACAATCCACTTGTTTTTTGTACATTTTCCATATGTTATCGTCAGCAATAGGAAACATTACAAACCTATTATCGTCAGGAGTTAGTAAAACTTCTTGGTTGGTCTTCGCCATTCTAAATATTATATGTATAGATTTTTATATATTTTTAATTTTTGATTTTTTCAAAAAACTAAATTTTAAACGCAAAAAAAAATAGATAAGAATAATCACGTGATAATATATATTCATGGAAATAATTACTGTTGAACAATTAGCTACAAGAGATTTATTTCTTGAAGAATTAAACGCCCTCCTTGAACAAAAACAGAGAGAATTATTAGAACAATATCGCGAGATGAATCGGATTCGTAGAGAAACCGGGACTCATAATGAGGAATATTTAGAACTCAGACGCCATTATGATTACATGATTAAAAAAAAAGAAGAACAAGAACGGGCTTTTAGTGATATAATGGATCATTTAGAAAAATTAAAAGATACTGAGTTAACAAATAATGATATGATAATGAATATATATGAAGAACAACAACGTATTTTGGGTGAAAAAGATAAAGTAAAGAGAGAAATTAATGAAATTATTGAAGCAGAAAATAATTAGTTTTTTTCTTTGTATAATATAATTAATGACAAGTCAATCAGTGACAGAAGAAACAATTTTAAATAAAATAGAACAAATCAATTCAATAGGAGACAATTCACTTCAAACTTTGGGAAGGGTTAAGGACAATATGACAAAATTGATTGGAAAGATTGTACAACTGGAACAAATGAGAGCCGATGCAGATGATTCCGTGCAAAAGGCACGGGAAATTCAAAACAAAATGAACCAACTTCAGTCTGAGAAGGACGACTTTCAGAGCCGGCTGAGGGCCTATACAGAAGAAGCACAGCCTGGAGAAAGGAGTGAAGAGTTGAAGAGGTTATACAACGCCGCTGCTGCGGAAGCTCTGGAAAAAGTGAAGGAGGAGGTGGAGGGGTTTCGCACCGATGAGAGCGATGAAGAGCAAAACATTGAAACATACGCTAATCGGTTGGCACGTGAAATCAACGCATACAAAGATCTTGCTTTGAAACGTCTGGAACTAATTAATAATGGGATTAAAAAAGGAGATACGACAATTGCTGACGCACTAGGAGACGCGCTGCCGACTGATGTCGAACAAGTGGAAAAAAACAAACGGGTACTTGAAGAATATTTGGACATGACGATAGAGGGGGAGTTGGAAGGGGTGGAACAGGATAATGCTCAGAAAAAGTTGATTAAGAGACTTGTCGAAGTCCAACAAAAATATATTGATGCTGAGAATAAGACAAGGGATTTAGAAACAAGTGGGAAGACCACTTTGGGAGAAAGGGAGGAAAAATTGAAGAAAATAAATGATGAACTAGAAATAACACAAAAAAAGGCCAATGCAATCCAAGAACTCGCAGTCGAGTTGGAAAAGATGACAAATAATGTTGATGACACCACAATCATGAGCACTAGGTTGGTAGAGTGGATCGGATTAACGTGGGACCTCCAGCTAACCGAAGATGGTAAGCAACAATACCCAACGTTGAATAAAAAGGTGGAGGAGGAGAGTAAATTAGAAAACGCAACCAAAAAGGCACTAGAACAAGTGGATATGCCTGATGCCATGAAAACTGTTTTAGGTGATGACCTTCCCAAATTCGCACCCCGGGAACGCATCAGGAAGGGGATGATGGGAAGACAGACAATTCCACCAAGAATTAAGTTTGGTAATAAAACACCTGACATGTCAAATCTTATGCTCAGGGCGCCAGGTTCAAAAGAGCAATTTCTAAAATGGCGTGGACGATTACTAAATCAAATTAACTTTAACATGGCTATCGAGTTGACTAATGAAAATACTGCCAATCTGACTGATAGGGTTGAAATCATATTAAATGATGATAATAAAAGCGCTACTATTATAATTAAAGATGATAATGCTAGTAATGTAATTTCAAGTGTAATGATTAAAGCTCTGTGGAAAAAAATGCAGCAAGAATACAACTTGCAAGAATACAACTTGCAAGATTACACACTTGAAGATGCGGAGCCGGGGGCTGCGGTGGGAGGTGGTCATAGTTACTTCATGTCAGGTGGCACAAAACTCAAATTTACAATTAAAAAAAATGATGAGGGTGAGTTTGACGATAATGATAAGCAAAATATTAGTAACCTGGATCTGAAAAAGCAAATGAATAATTTTTTAGTAAATATTGCTGAAGCTAGTAAAAACACTGAACACGCATCCTCCGATGCCGTCAAAGATTATTTAGATTCTCCTAACGAGACGAATGCTACGAATCTTCTCACAACAAACATTGAATTATTCAATGAACCAAAAAAAAGGGGGGTCGCCAAACTCGAAC
>CEQL01148825.1_pt1 | contig 19587 bp, 25 predicted proteins | sample 356281 | NCBI WGS metagenome assembly CEQL01 (sample SAMEA2621203, study PRJEB7988) | marine metagenome | biome: marine biome (ENVO:00000447); feature: surface water layer (ENVO:00002042); material: "saline water (ENVO:00002010), including plankton (ENVO:xxxxxxxx)" | depth 5 m
ATGAACCCCAAGAAATACCATAAGCAGAAGAATTGCCCAATAATTATAAGTGTCGTATAAAATCATAGGTGATAATAAATAAATGCATGTAAATGAAACAAATAAAGTATTTTTTGATGGACAATCTGGACTTATTGTGTCAAATAGATAAAACATATTACATATTAATCCGTTTTGGTGACTTACTTTCTCGGACTGCCACGATGAAAGTCTTGCCATAGTCATTAGACAGCCCGTTAACATGATAAATATAAGGGATTTTTCTGGACTTCCATTAAATATAGGAAGGAAAATTGCTATTATTGCTAAAATTTGTGGTATTAACCATCCAACGGATAAAAAAAAAGAACCCGGGTTTGCTTGATCACTATTACTATTAGCCATTAATATATATATTTACTTTATTTTATTTTACCTGTTTATAAGTTCTTTTCTTTTTTTTACGATGTTTTAGTTTGTTTCTATGTTTTTTACTTTTTTTTGTTCCCGATGAAAAGTTTTCAACGACATCATCTATAACCGTTTTTATATTTAATCCAGTAACCCTTCTTAATAACGCTTTGGAAAGTCTTTTAAATGTTTTTTCACCGGGATTTTTAATTCGTAAATCTTGATCTCTGTCTGTTATGGTTGGTCTATTTATAAATTCGTCACCTTCTCCCCAAACTCTTAGATTTTTATAGAATTCTTCTTGAAATTTTCCTTTTCTATTACTAGTATGAGATATATAGCGCAGATTTTCAGGATTTACCATAAAAGTAAGAAAGTCCTCTTCAATTTCACGACACATAAATCCAGATGATGTATTGGGTGGATTAAACGTTACTATAAAAGTATTTTTAGGTATAATAAACGAGGAAACGTTTGGTGCTCCAAAATCAAGTGCGTTACCTCCATGAATGGGTAGATATATAACATTTCCATTTTGTAAAGTGTATTCAAACAGTTCGGGATGAAACGTTTTAGAAGACGATGTTTTTTTTAATTGTGCGGAAATATCTTTTTTATATTTTATCTCTAGGTTTCCTACTTTTTTAGGAGTGGTTCCATAAAAATGATAGAATCCATGTTTCACTTTCGTACCATCTGCCTCATAAAAATCTGCGGTATAGTCGGCTTCAACTGCTTCCAAACCCAGGTCTGCTTTAACACCCAGTTCTTTTTTGCTAGGTTTTTTCTGTGGTTTAATAAAATTCCAAAAATGTGAAGCATTTTTCAAGCCTTTTGCGTCGATTTCAATTCGTTTTTTATATATTAGGTCTTCGCCAGTAGTGGGATCTGGTGGAGGATCGCATGACCACATTATAAAAATAGTTGGTTTTTTTGTGGGTGGAGATGGTGAACGTTTTCTTTTTTGCGTTTTTTTTTTACCTTCTATAGCGGCTATACTGGCCATATTATAATATATAAATATTATTTTTCAATAGCTATAGTTAAGACATCTTTAATAGTATCCACATTTTTAAAGGTGATATTGTCAATAACTTTGTTATTTCCGTATTTTTTCATAAACTCTTTAAAATCTTTATCATTGTCCTTGGGATATAAGAAGGTTGTAATGCCTCCTTTTATTCCTCCTAATATTTTAAGTTCTAATCCACCTATTGGTTCGATTTTTCCTTGAAGTGTAATCTCTCCAGTAATTGCTAAATCATTATTTATTTTTTTCCCGGTAAATAAACTATACAATGCTACAGTGATAGCAGTTCCTGCGGATGGTCCATCTTTTGGCACAGAACCTTCCGGACAATGAATATGAATTCCTTGGTTTTTAGTTTCATTAAATCTTTTAAGTAGTTTTTTCTTTTCCGCATCGGTTGTTAAGTTCCAAGCAAGTGTTTTAGAAACGTTCATACTTTCTTTCATAACATCTCCTTGCGATCCGGTTAGTTTAAGTTCTAGTAACGTATTAGTTGCATAATATTTTGCTTCAATAGGTATGATGCCTCCTTTTCCGCTAGCATTTGCCCATAATCCATTAATTATTCCTATCATTGGTTTACTGTGTTTACAAGTAATTTTAATGGGTGTTTTATTTTTTAAATATATATTTTTAATGTCGTCTTCTGTGATTTGATAAGGCGTAGTGTGTGTAAATGTGGTTGTTAAAAGATTTAAATTTATCTCTGCGATGATTTCAAATAAATGTTGCTTTAATTGTCTAACGCCTGCTTCATATGTATATTTATTTATAATGAATTCTATAATACTATCTGTAAAATGAATGACGTTTTCTAGTCCCATTTTTTTATTTATTTCTGGTATTAAGTATTTGTGCGTGATGATTATTTTTTCATTTATATCAAGATTTTTAAAGTTAACCCGATGTATTCTATCCAATAATATTTTGTCAATAGAGCTGGGGTCATTGTATGAAAAGATAAATAAGGCCTTTGATAGATCTAGATCTATTCCGCTAAAATATTTATCTTGAAAACAATTATTTTGCGTAGAATCAATAAGATGCGTTAATATACCAATAATTTCTTTACCGTGTTCGGTTTTACTGATTTTATCAAGTTCATCAACATAGATAATAGGATTCATGCATTTGCTATCCATAACAACATCGGCTATTTTTCCCCAGGTAGAACCAACATACGTATAATTGTGTCCCTCAAATGTGCTTCCGTTGGACGAACCACCAACAGCAATAAATGAAAACGGTCTTGCTTCATTATTTTCATCAACAAGACAATTGGATATGCCTTTTTTTGCTAAGGAAGTTTTTCCAACACCAGGTGGTCCTTCAAAACCAAAACAATACCCATCTAGTTCACCACTTATCCATTGTCCAATAATTCTTTCAATTTGACGTTTAGCATCGTTGTGTCCATGTACAGAATTATCCAATATCGTTTTAATGTTATTTACATAGCCGGATACTTTTTTATGTTCCTTTTTAATTTCTTTTATTTTAGATGGAATATGTATTAAAGTATCTATATTATCAATAGGAATATGCGTATTATTTATAATTTCTTTTATATAATCTAAATTGGAATTACTTTTAACAAAATGTTTAATTTCGTTTTTAAGTTCGTTTAATTTTTTATTGGAATAGTTTATTTTTTTAGTTTTTATTTGTTGAGTTTTAATTGTTTTGTTTATATTTATTATAAACTGAATAATTGTATTTCTGTTTGTTTTATTGATTTCTTTTATTAATAAATCTAATATAGACTCGTGAATATTGTCTAGATATTCATTATTAGATACATCTAATAATTGATATATATTAGGGGTTGTAGTCATTGATTTGTTAAAAATTAAATTTATATTTTTTATAAGTTCTTTTAATTCAATATTCAATTCTTTAAGAATACACAATATAGGTTCTTTTCTATATATTCCAAATGGAATTTTTAATAATCCTTCTAAGTATTGTCTTGCTTTTGAACCCGTATCATCATTTTTTGCTTTGATTTCTTTTAATTTTGTCATGGCTTTTTCTTTTACATTATCGCCGGCTTTCAATAGACAGATTTGTTGTTCAAGAGGTATTTTACTTGTATCAAAATTAATTAATTTATTTGTATATTGAATGGTTTGTTTCATTGCAATTCTAAATTGTTTTTTAACATTCCACGGTAGGCTATCAAACAACCAAGTTTGTTCTTGAGTGTCAATGGTTCCATTAGAATCATTAGATAAAAGGTCATAAAGTAAGTAAGCAAGGTATTGAAACTCACTGTCTTTATAATTGATTAATAGTTGTATAATTGTTTTGCGCTGATTAAATAGTTCACATGTTAAAAAATCTTTAATAATTTGACTTATTGCTTTTTGTTTAATAATATTTATTTGATTTATGGTTCCAACAAATTTTAAATATATTTCTTCACAATCATAAATAAAAAGTTCTTTTATAGATAAAGAATTTACAAAATTATCAAAGGTTTCCGTATTGAAATCATTTTCTTTTGGTTTGTTTATACGTATGTTTTTTAATTTAAGTTTAAAAAAGGAGTCTGTAAAACAATTTGGCATTAAATCTTCACATATTCCATTTATAATTAATGTTTTTTTTTCACTTTCATTTTTAATTACGAATTTTATACCGGATACTTTAACCTGAAAATTTTTACTACTTCTACCAAGGTCGAAACATTCAAGATTTTTTGCATTATCAACAATCATAAAATCTTCTATTATTTTGTTTTTAACCAACGGAACTTTTTTTTTAGATTTAGAACTTTCGTTGAATACTTTAAAGGATATTGGGTTGATGTATTTTTCTATAATATTAAATTTATCGTCTTGTTTTAGTTTTGTTACAAAATTATTACCATAACATATTGCTATAATGTCGGATACAGATTTTGTTCCGTGAGATTTAAATATATCATATAAACTGTTGTTAATTTTTTGAAGATTCGATATAACGGTTTCTTCATTTTTTAGGGTAGATGTTTCTATACAGTTATCCATTAAACTTTCAAGATTATGAAAACAAATGTTGGTTTCGGTTGCAGACATAATGTCTAGTGATTTATATTTTTGGGTGGATAATATTGTTTTTTTAATTGTTTCTTGATAAAAATCAAGTTTTTCTTCTATAGTATTACTAAAATTATCAAAAATCTGGATTTTTTCTTTTACAGATTTTAATATTTTCTCATTTTTTCTCATATTTGATATAGATATATTATATTTTTAAGTTAACTACCAAACAGAAGTATTGTTTTATAATAATATAAAAACAACAATAGTATATTTTGTAATGGGAATACCTGCATATTTTGCATATATTGCAAAAAATCATACTAAAATTATAAAAAAACTAGAGTATCTTAATAAAGTTCATAATATGTTATTTGACTGCAACTCTATTATCTATGATGTTATTCGCAATCTTGAAAAAGAAAAAAAGGAAATAACAGAAGATATTATATTTAAATGTATTTGTAAAAAAGTGGAACAATATGTATTTCTTGTAAAACCAACAAATGTAATTTATATTGCATTTGATGGTGTAGCGCCTGTAGCAAAACTGGAACAACAAAGAAATAGACGACAAAAATCTTGCTTTGAACAAAGTGTTTTACAGGAATATGGTTCTATCTCAGGTATTGATACTACTAAGATTACACCCGGAACGGAATTTATGAAAAAACTATCTCTTAAAATTATATCTTATTTTGATAGTCCTGAAAAATTCGGTGTGAAAGAATTAATTGTTTCTACAAGTAATGAACATGGTGAAGGCGAACATAAATTGTATCAGCATATACGAGAACATCCTGATATATATAAGAATTTTTATACCATTATATATGGACTTGATGCAGATTTAATCATGCTTACTATAAATCATTTGAAGTATAGTAAAAATATGTATTTATTTCGCGAAACGCCTGAATTTATTAAAACCATAGACAAACATTTGAAACCAAATGAATTATATATTATAGATATTTACGAATTAGCGAATACTATAACAGAAGAAATGAATATGAATTTTGGAAATGATAATATTAACAAATTGCACGATTATATCTTTATTACTTTTATGTTAGGGAATGATTTTATTCCACATTTTCCGGCTATCAGTATTAGAACAAATGGAATAGATTACTTAATGGATGCTTATGCAGAAACACTTGGAAGCAAGTCTAAAACAATTATAGATAACAATAAAATAAACTGGAAACACTTTCGTTTATTTGTGGAATATCTTAAAAACAACGAACGTGCCTATATTCAGCATGAATATAAAATGAAATCTAAGAAAAGACATTATAAAACAGACACACTTCAAGACATACAGTTTAAGTTTTTAAATATTCCAACGATAGATCGGTCATTAGAATTTTTTATTGATCCCGATGAGGACGGGTGGCAGGAACGATATTATAAGGCTTTATTTGATATTGAGATTACAGATGATTTAAAAAAACGAATATGTATTAATTTTTTGGAGGCTTTGGAGTGGACATTTAAATATTATACTATAGGGTGCTGCGATTGGAGATGGAAATATAACTATGATTATCCTCCTTTATTGGAAGATCTCTTTAAATACATACCCTTTTTTGATACCGAATTTATTGAGACCAAATTCTTTAATCCAATATCTGACGTAGTTCAATTATGTTATGTTTTACCAAATCAAAGTCAAAAGTATTTACCAATTTCGACGCAAGTAAAACTAAAAGAAAAAAAAGAATGGTATCCAAATGAGTTTGGTTTTAAGTGGGCATTTTGTAAATATTTTTGGGAAGCACATGTAGATTTGCCGCGGATTGATATAGATGAATTGGAAAAGTTGGTAGAAGGATAAACTAATATCGGGCTAGATAACACATGTTAAAATCTGTCATTTCCTGGGGATAATGAATTTCTTGTGGCATTGTATCATAATAATTCCACATGGAACGAGGGGATAATCCATTATTATTACAAATTAGTTTCATTTTCGGGACTTTTGATTCTAGTAGTGAAATGGCCCAGTTATTTCTATAATAGTATGCTATATGAAGTGGAGTATCTCCGTTTTCATTTTGTAGATAATTATTATCTTTTAAATAATAATTATTTAGATATAATTTAAAATAATTTACCGTTTTTAAAGTTGTATATAGTGTTGTTGAGGAAGCACACGGTCCATACATAAATTTGTATAGTATTTTATGAAGTTCACATTGTCTGCTTGTATCAAATTTAAATCTTGGAGTTATCGGTAAATACGACAGAATATGCAGTTTGATTTCTTCTGGAAATTCTATTTTCAACATGGGTTTGTATTCTTTACAACTTTATTTTTGATTTTCAATTTTATATATTGATTATAAAGAAACTTGTGTAAGTCTATGTAGTAAGTAAATCCCAAATACATTCTTTGATATTAGGTCAAGCATATTATACATGACATTTTTTGTTTCAGTGTCAGTCATGTAGGCAACTGCATACAGTATCCATATAATAACAAATCCAACAAAGAAGTCGGTTCCAAAATTGGATTTCTTTGCAAGTTCTTCATACATAACGTAGAATTGAAATACAAAAAAGAATAGTCCTACAAAAAGACCGGTAAAATGATCAATACGTTGCGTTTCTCCAAGAAAACCTGCTAAAAGCATGAGATTATTTCCTGCTAGAATTTTTGTAAATGTTTCCATGTTTTCCACTATTATTTCATTTCCGCTTTGTATTTTTCTAAATCCATTTTCTTTATTGGCTTCATAGATAAATAATATCCCTGTGGTTAGAAGAAGTATATTTGTAGTAATAAACCAATCTAAATATCTTCTAGGAGTAATTTCATTTACTTTAGATAAAACAGTCCCTATCCATAGATATGTTGCAAATTCAACAATGCTTACATAATATTCCCATTCAAGTGCCTTCTTTAAAGGTTCGTGTTTTTGTTCTACAGAAATAGTAAGACCGGCATGCTGAATAATTAATGTAATAAGCTGAACGAATACTGAAAAAAAGTAAGAAAGTTCTAAATAATTCATATACTATACTATAATATGAAAAAATTATTTCTGTCATTTTTATAACTTTTATTATAGGTATCTTATTAACAGTTGCATTCTTCATTTGTATCCGTATCCATATTTAATTGTCTTTTTTTTGCTCCATCTTTAGAAACAATAAACCATGAATTTATTGGATGTTTTAAGAATTTAAAATTTGATAAGTCATAAAGTTTCGTTTTATCGAAAAGTTCCATTTTATCATCTGTATCTGTTGAAGATTCCTCGGCGTCTTTGCATTCACATTTTATCTTATTTATTTTTTTATCTTTTATTTTACCTGGAAAAAAGGATTTATCTTCATCCAGACGTCTAGTTTCACTTCCTTTGTTTGCGATAGCAAACCACGTTGTTAATGGATATTTCCAAGGCATGTCGAATACCAAAGGATTATTTTTTTTAAAAAAATATCCACCAATCTTTTTTTTTAGAGTTCGTCTTTTTTTATTTTGTTTTTTAAACGATTTTGATTTTTTCTTAAACGGTTTTGATTTTTTCTTAAACGGTTTTGATTTTTTCTTAAAAAGTTTTTTGGTTTTTTTTTGCATGGAAATACTTAATATATGTAAACATAAAAAAATAATATAGGATTACATTAATGAAATTAGATTTACAGAACCCTTTTATATTTTATGGCGTATTATTGTTTACCGCACTTGTGGAGATGTATGGATTTTATGTTTCCAAGCATTCTACATTTTTATATGGAGTCATAGCGTTTGTTTTTGTAGGACTGATGCATTCGGTTCTTTTTGTTACAAAGGGTATGGTTCATACGCATGCGTTATATAACATTATTACCATTATTTTGGTGACAGGTTTAGGAATTTATGATATGGAAAAAGTCAGTCAAACGAAACTGATTGGTATAGGATTTGCCATCTTGTCGATTGTGTTTATTGAATACGAAGATCTGAAAAAAATAATGTATTGATAAAAAGGCAAAGAAAATGGAAAGAAACGGAAATAAAATTGAAATAAAATTACATAAAGAAGGGATAGAGTATACATAAAATGCTATTTCGTCATGCAAAAATTTCACCAGTTATTTCCCAGATTTTTTCGATTGAAATTGGTAGTTATGTCGTTATTGATAATCCGGATGACGACATGCACCAAAAAAGAGGAATATTTAAAGGCGATTTTAAGCACATTGATGGAATAATCCATTCTTTGGTTCTATTGGAAGAAACACATAAAAACTTTTATACTTTGCCGAATACCTTAAAAAAAATAGTATATTAATGTTCTTTTTACGTTGTTTCTTTACGTTTTTGTATTAAAATGTTCAATGGTATAGGTAAGTAATTTATTGTGAATTTCTGGGCTTATTTCATTTAGTGTGTCTTTTTCTTTCAACAATACCAGCACAGACAAACAAAATAACGGCACAAGCATATCTGTGGATTCCGGTTCATTATAATTCCAAAATTCTAAAAGAATATCTCCAGGAGTGAGGAGTGTTTTTTGAAGCTTAGATTTTAAATAACTAAAGCCTACTTGAGCTGCATTAGTTATATCTTGTGGTTCTATATCTATATGTATATCTTCGGTGATGGTAGGAGGCATTAAAATTGTGGTTGGTGACACGGGTCGATTCATTTTATTGAAATATTTCGACACATTAACACGTTCAATTTTTTTTTATACATTTGAAAATTTAACCCAGAACCAGGACCACTCAATGTAAATTGATTATTTCCTGTCCACATTTTTTTTCATAAATTGTATCAAAACTATCTTCTAATTTTTTATTATTTTTAGGAAATGACATAAAAATAATTATTATATAAATATTATGTTTATTTATAAGATGCCCAATTATCCAGGATTTTATCGTAAACAGTATCCTATAAAAAACTTAAATGTAGTGCAATTATATAATACAAAGTCAAATACAACAGACGTTGCAAGTGCGAACGATCAGTCTGGTAATCGTTTCTTACTTCAGAGTCCTTGTGAATATTTTATGTTTTCTGTTTTGATGACGATTTGGTTTGGGGGCTATGTTCGCAGAGTTCTTTACAAGGTAATAAAAAATATAAATAAATATAAATAAATATAGAATATACTTATCTATAATAAAATGGATACATTGATAAAAGAAAAGGTTGATTCCTTTTTTATTCCATATGTGACTCCCTTTCTTTTTACATCTTTTCAACATAATATTATTTCAATAAAGAAGGATTCTGAAATCCAAGACTTTTGTAATCGTGAACTAGGTCAAAGTATTTTATATATAAATAAAGATAGAAATATAGGTGATCTTCCGGATGATATAATGAAGATTATAAGGTCTTATCTTTTTAAGGAATATATTAGTTGCAAATGTATTAAGTTTTATTGGTATACTGAATATATGAATATTTTATCAACATATGAAACAGAGGATAGATTTGATATCATGTGGTATAGCACAAATCCTAAAAATACTCGTTGGGCCCGTAAAAGACTACTAGTAACACAGGCTTTAAAAAAAACACTAGGATTAAGACTTGGATATAAAGAAAGTGATTTAATTTCGCCGTATCTAGGATTAAAGTATTCAAGAGTTATTTAATAATTTTATTTGTTTTAACTATAATTTCGTTTATGTCTTTAAAAAAAGGATAATTATCAAATTTTTTATGATTAATATCATTAAATTTAGCGGATGCGTCGGTTAGGGTGGTATTAAAATTTTGAAGTAAGGGTTTATAACGATTTAATTCAATTCTTAATTTTCTTAATTCTACTATTCCCCAGCATAATGGAACAATAACTACGATAACCGGAACATGTTTTATTAAGTCTTCCGAAATAAAGTTCATTAGTTATAATAAATAATAATATTTAAATATAAAATATTAAACAATATTAAATATTAAACAATATTAAATATAATGGTAAAGGATATTGGGGATACAATAGAAGATAAAAACGAATTTAGTAGCTTGTTAAATAAAAATCCAGGATTTATAGTGATTAAATTTGGGGCAGAATGGTGTGGCCCATGTAAACTAATCCATGAGGATGTGCATAATCACTTTAATTGTTTACCAGAAAATGTGTTATGTTATGATTTAGATGTGGATGATAATTTTGAGTTGTTTGCGTATTTAAAAACAAAAAAACAGATATCATCTATTCCTGCTATTTTAGCATGGAAGAAGGGGAATACAATGGTAGGGCCAGATTATAGTGTGGTTGGTGGAAATAAAGAAAAAATAAATGACTTTTTCAATGGGTTGGTTTAATATTATATAAATATGTATTATTTTTATATAATAATGAATTCATTAGATTTGGATATAAACAACTATGATTTAAAAGATATACTAAATTTATTTAAAGTTTCCTATGATTTAAATGAAGATGATATGAAAAAAGCAAAACGAGTAGTATTGATGACCCATCCAGATAAATCGAGATTAGCTCCAGATATTTTTATTTTTTATACAAAGGCATATAAGATATTATTTTATATATATCAATTTAGAAACAAACAAGCCAAAGATGGCGATACAGAATATACTGCAGATATAGAAGAAGTTAAAAAATCCATTCACGAGGAGGATAGAATAAAACAATTTACAAAATCGCGCGAATTTAACACTAAATTTAACAAATTATTTGACGAGAACCGTATGAATGACGATGATAATGATGGTGGATATACGGAATGGTTATCTAGTGGAGATAATTTAAATACTTATTCGGCAAAAAATGTTTCGCAGATGAATCAAATCATTGATGAAAAAAAAAAAGAGATGCGACAAGTAGTATTACATGAAGATTTTCAACCAATGAATAGTTCTTCAAACTATGACTTAACAAGAAGTCGCCCCACATATTATTCATCTGATATATTTAGTAAGTTGCCATATGAAGATTTAAAAAGGGCTCATGTAGAAACAGTGGTTCCTGTTTCTCAAGAAGATTTACTTACTCGCAGGTCATATAATACAGTGACGGAACTTAAAACTGCACGAAACACGCAAAATATGAACCCGATGAATAATAGGGATGTGTCTACATTTTTAAAACAACAAGAAGATAAAAACATGAAACTAAATTCAAATATCGCATTTAGATTAGCTCAACAAAGCGAGCAATCAAGGAATATAAACCAGAATATTTCCAAACATTTTAACAGAATTTTAAATGAATAAATATATTTTGTATATATATATGCTTGACCTTATAATGAATCGTGTTTTTATCTTTATACTTTTAATGGTTATGGGATTTTTTTATAATCGGTTTCTTGAAAAATATGATTACAACAATGAAATAAAAAATACGCAGTTAATAAGGAATTTTTTATTGAATGAAACAGATATAGCAACATCATCTCTTCCTATTTTATGGATTCACGTGCCTTATGAAATAAATGCAAGAAACTGGAAATCATTTTACTCTAGAACTAGTAAGGATTTAAACTTGTCTTATATACAATTAACAATAGCAAGCATTATTAAACATTGTGGCAATGACTTTAAGATATGTTTAATTGATGATACATCTTTCAAAACTTTAATACCAGAATGGCATCATAACATGGAAACTATGGGAACTCCAGTAAAAGAAAAAGTAAGACTTCTTGCAAAGTTAAAATTAATTAAATATTATGGAGGAATGTTTGTTCCTTCCTCTTTTCTTTGTTTGCAATCTTTAAAACCATTTATGGAAGACGGCTGTGTAAATAATTTGCCATTTGTTGTAGAAAAAACAAATCGTTCGCTTTTGCAATCTTCATTTGTACCTGGGTTGGAATTTTTTGGGGCGAAAAAAGACAATGAAATAGTATGTAAAATGGTTACGGAAAACGAAAAGCTTATATCAAAAGATGTAACATCTGAATCGGATATTGTAGGAACACATGAAACCTATTTATATGAATTAAATAGACAATTAAAAATAAATATAGTAGATGGAAAATTAATAGGAATAAAAGATACAAATATGAAGCCAATTCAATTAGAGAGTTTGTTTTCAACGGAATTCATACAATTTGATCCTTCTATTTACGGGATTTACATAAATCATGCGGAGTTATCAAAGAGACATTCATATAATTGGTTTTGTAAATTAACGGAACATGATATATTTGACTGTGATGCTGTTTTATGTAAATATTTTTTACTATCTAACTCCGTTAAAAATATATAAAATAATGTATACAATATTTAGACTTATCGTATTTTATTTGTGAAGTAATTGCAATTTTATTTTTTTTACATATTTGTCTTATAATAGTCATGAATTTTGAATAATTTAATTCTCTTATGATATAAGTATGTTTAGATTTATGGTAATAATTTTTAAGATTATCACAAAAGGGTTTTAATATATTTAAAAATATAGCTTTTTTGTAAGACGAATCGTCTATAATATAATGATTTGTATTTTTAAACAGACATATCTTATCGAGAAAATCAAAAATAAAAGAATTAGGAACGATATTTTTAAATATTTGATTTGTCATATATTATTATTTAATATATTAATTACATTATTTGTAAATAAAGATAATTCTATTTCATCTTCGTGTATATTATGAAATATAGTTATGTATTTGCATAGAAGTCGAGTGATTTCATATTTTTCTTTTTGACTTAAAACAGATGAAAATTTTACATAGGTAAAATAACTGTCAAGAATATCCATAACCGAAAATCCTCTTTTAAGAAGTAACATTATGGAGTGAATTGCGCTATGTAGTTGTTTTTGCTTACAAAATAGGGTATAATCTTCAAAATCGGTATCGCATATGTTTGTGCATATGATTTGAACATAATCTAAATTTATTTCTTTATGGATTAATTTAATTTTCTCTAAATAATTAATCAATATTCGAATGGAATAATTGGAATAACGTATGATTTCATTTTTTGCTTCTTTTGTAATAATAAATTTTTCATTTTCACATATCGTATTTAATATACTGGTAAGTGAATTCATACTAATGGGATTTATTTTTATAGTATCTAATCTGGATTGTATACTTTCAATTACTTTTTGTGTGTTTGTACATGAACATATAAATTGCACATTATTTTTATATTTATCAATACAATTACGAAATACTTGTTGACTTTGTTCATAAATTAAATCAATATCATCAATTACAATTGTTTTTTTAAATTTAGATTTTGTAGTTTGACAAAATGTCTTTACTACTGTTCTAAAATATTGAATACCTTGTTCATTTAGATTATTAATATACATTATGTTATTTTTATTTTCTTTGAATGCGCTGCCATAGTACATAGAAAGTATAATATTAATTAATGAGGTTTTACCGCATCCCGAATTTCCAACAATAAGAATATTTAAAAAATTAAGTTTTATTATGGTGTTAATGGTTGTTTTTAATTCTGAATTAAGATATAAATCATCTAATGTTTTTGGTTTATATTTATTTATAAAAGAATCATCCATATAAATCAATAAGTTAATAAGTATTTAAGTTTTTGTTTATAATAAGTATTATGGACTATTATCAAGAACTAGGTGTAAATCCGGATTCGGATCCATCCACGATTAAAAAAGCTTATCGTGGATTATGTATGAAATGGCATCCAGATAAAAACAATACGGAAGAAGCTACTGTCAAATTCAAAAAGATCAACGAGGCTTATGAAGTTTTAGGGGATTTGGAACAAAAACGTTTATATGACTTAACAAGAAAGAATCCTTTTATGAATATGGGTTTTAATGGGGGGGTACGAGAAGGAGTAGTAGAAATTAATCCGGATGATATATTTAGTATGCTATTTAATGGTTTTAATGATGACTCTGGAATTGATATTCCTATGCCTGGCGGGTGTGCTAAGATTTTTACAAATATGGGAAAAATGCCGTCAAGAAAATATAATACTATGTTATCCAAACCAGAACCAATATTTCAAACAGCGATAATTCGCTTAGAAGATGCATACAATGGTTGTAATATACCCATAAAAATAGAACGATGGGTGCAATATTCAAATCATTCTAAAGTAACGGAACACGAAACCGTATACCTTGAAATACCAAAAGGTGTAGACAATGATGAAATTTTTGAAATTTCAAAAAAGGGAAATGTTATAAATAAAGGTGACTTACGTGGAGATGTAAAAGTAAGAATTCAAATAGAAGAGCATGAAAGGTATAAAAGAAATGGATTGGATATTATATATACAAAAAACTTGTCTCTTAAAGAATCATTATGTGGATTTTCTTTTGAATTAAATCACCTAAATGGTATGAATTATAATATTAATAACAATAAAGGCAATATTATAAATCCAGGACAAGAAAAAAATATACCTAAATTAGGTATGACAAGAGAAAAATCAAGTGGTTCTTTAATTATTTTATTTAAAGTAGAATTTCCTAAAACATTAACAGAAGATACTTTAAATAAAATAGAAGAACTACTATAAGTCCATGGCGGGACTCGAACCCACAACCTTCTGATTAGAAGTCAGACGCGCTTCCATTGCGCCACACGGACAGATGGGTGTTTTTTATATTATATATATATATCATGATAGATATTTTAGTAGTTTCATACGCACTTGTTTTTCCCTTTTTAGCTATATTTATTCTATATTCTCCTTTTGTTATTTATTTAACATTGGTAAAAATAATTAGATTTTTATACAATACGTTGATTCCTGATAAGAGTGTGTATATATTTTGGTTTTTCTTGTTTTTGTATATGACAACTCCAATGACAGAAGATATATATATAGTTTTGGTAGTATTTTATTTTGTATATTGGTACTTTAATAATACGTATATTCCTCCTGTTCACGAAAAAAAGAAATAATAATACATTTATACAAAAATATTATTATTTAAGATATTCTTCTGGTTGGACAATTTACATCCACGATATAAAGAGAATTCTCTGTTACTATAATATATTCAGTTTCTACCTTAAAAATCTTACTAATTGGACTTGTATATTCATCTTCGCTTTTTACAAGCAATTTTTCATTGTCTTCCTTAACACCAATAACAATTTTTTTTTCAAGTGATGCTGCCCAATAGTCCAGCATAATGGGGCGGTCTTCTACAATAGCAAGTTTAGATGCGTGTTGTAAAGTTAAATTTGAAGGTAATCTATAACTAGATTCCTGATTTGCGGATAATTCTGCCATTATATTACAATTTTTTTATATTTCTTTAAATACTTATTGATTTAAAACAATATAATGAAAAGTATATATAATATGATAGATTCTATAACTAATATAGAAAACTATAATTCTCTTATTAAAGAAAATTATCTCGATATGAACAGTAAATTAAAAGAACTGTTCTATGAATACATTCACCATTTTCATGAACATTTTCAAAATAATTATACGGAATACAATAAATTTGTTTTTATAAAGGGATTTCAAACTATAACTAATGTATTTTATATGTTATTGTTATATTTGAAAAACTTAGAAGTAGCCTTTTTAAATTCGAAACAATCCATATTTTATTACGTTGAATTTATAGGTCAAATTGGCGAAGACGGTCAAGGATTTTTACAATTAAATTCCAAAGATGCAATATTATTTGTTTATAAGAAAACCATATTTGATATAAATAACGATAAAAAAAAAAATCATTCCGTTAATGATAATGAAAAAAAACTATTGCTCTCTCTTACGAACAGTATTCATTTGTTAACTACAAGCATGGAATATATCCTTTTTCATAATGATTTTAATAGCGATCAATTTATTTTTTATATGAAACAAATTTCTAAAATACTTGAGCCATTAGATGACAAATTAGACGGATATAATAGTAAATTATATATTATTCATTCCTTATTTATAAAAGCCGCCAGTTTTAATATACCCATAGACTCCACAATACAATTTTTAATTCATTTTAAAAAAAAGATTTCTTCCATGAAAAATATAAATGAAAAAAAAATTTTAAAAAGCATTACGCTTATTCAAGAATTGCAAGATAATACAAATTATATAAAAGAAGTTCATACTATATTAGAGTGATACATCTATGTGAATATATTTTTTTCTTTTCTTTTTTTCTTTTACCACTTCTATTGTGTCTGTATGTTGACATATATTGTGATACTCTTCTTTAAATAGATGCGTTAAAAAGTTATATATTATATTTAATATATGCTCATTACATTTTCCTACAATTAATATACTGCCTGTTCTAAATATCATAAATGATACATCACTAGAATTACTATTCGGTATTTCTATTCCATTTTGATTGTCATCGGATACATCGTGATTATACCAAAATTTATTCATTATACCTGGATAGGAACAGGGGTCATATGAGGTATGAAGCTTATACTTATATTTTAATATATCATATAACTTTCCTCTATTTATATAATATCCACATTTAAAATTTGAATTTATTAACACGGTTTCACAGGTATCCTGTTTTATTTGTGTATTCATATTGCATACATTATTTAGGATGTTTAATATTTTATCAAGTGTTTTTTCCATATATATGTCTGTTTGAATTCCTGGTATTTCTAACTTACCTGTATTAAATATTTTAACATGCATCTCTTTAAATATACCATCTATATTTAGTCTTATTATTAAAACAAAACAGTTATAAAACGCACTTTTTTTCTTGCTTCTGCTATTTATTATATCTTTTCTACATATCCCAACGCTTATTTTTCTTACGTCTTTAAACTTGTTTTTTGATTTATTTTTTATAATAGAATATTGTTCAACCATTGTTTCTTTTTTTAAAACGTTTTCAATATCTTGGACTTCTTCACAAGATACAAAATTATATTTAATCTGTTTTTTAACTACACCTTCAATTGGATGACAGTAGTTAATAATAGGAATTTTCCAAAAACATTCTTTTAAGTTTACCTGTTCTGTTAAATAAATAATGTTTGTTTTTGTTGATATATAAATAGAAGTACATTTAGGAATATTTTCCTTTTTTGTATTTTCTTCTTTTTTTTCCGTAATTTTAAAATTTTTAGTATCATTGCAGAAATTTTCCCATTCCTCTTCTATATTCATTTATAATACTATTTAAATACCTTTAAATCTGCTTCAATTATTTTCTTTTTAAATATATAAATTATGTTGAGAAAAGAGCTTGAAAGTTCCACATTTAACAAGAAAGAGTTATTTGATTTAAATAAATCATCGCCAACAAATTCCACAACTATTAATATACAAAATAAAGACGAATATTCCTTAAGCACTATTCTTTTTGACCCCACTAATTCAAGCCCAAAAGATAAATTTATTAATACGATACGACTAAGAATGGATAAATATTATAGTTTACAGGATTGATTCTTTCAATTTTAATATAATACTGTATACAAATAGGTCAGGTTCGATTGTATTATCATGCATGATGTCTTCTATGTATGATAATAATTCACATGATATCATTTCCATGTGATTTTCGATTATATAATTTAAAAAATGTTTTATAATTGTTTTTTTATCCATATTGTAATCCCATGACAAAATATTAATGTATTTTTTAATATCTGTTTCATTTTTATTTAATTTTTTATATAATAATGAAAAATTTTTATTACTTATAATATAATTATTGTTTATATTATCCTGATTTGTTTGCATATAATTTATCATAGCTCGAATATCCGATTTAAATTTTTCTTGTATATTTGTAAGAATTACATCGTTTAAATTCAATTTCTCCCCAATGTTTACTTTGTTGATAAATTGGTGTATCTTGTTGTTTGGAAGTTTATCAAATCTTAATTTAACAAACTCATTTTGTAATGTGGAATCTATTCTACTTATGTAATTACAAATTAAGCAAAATCTCACATCTTTTGTATATACCTGCAATAAATGTTTTAATGCCTGTTGCGCATTTTTTGTCATGTAATCTACCTCATCTAATACAATAAATTTTGTTCCATTTGTAAATAATCCTTTTGAATTCACAAATTGGTTGATTTGATTGCGTATCACATCTATACCTCGCTCGTCCGATGCGTTTAAATGTATCACCAACTCCTTCTTCTTTTGATTGTAGCGTTCTTGATACATGTTAATTAAATTAATGATTGTGGTGGTTTTTCCTGTACCAGGCGGACCGTAAAACAATAGATTTGGAAAGTAATTTAATTCTACGATGTTCTTTAGAATGTGCTTATTCATATCATCCAAAACAATATCCTCAAAGTTTGAAGGTCTGTATTTCTCAACCCACGGTATAATTTCATTTTTGGGATGATTCATATTCTATACTTCGAGAGATTACTTAAAATACTTTCTTGTCTATATTATTTTAAAAAAAATCTTGGTTGTTGTATAAAATTGAAAAAAATTTTCTGAAAAAGAAGTTCATCAAAAAACAAAACATGTCTGTTATCAAAAGTATCAACCGCGCGACTAGCCTACTTGTGAGGGAACTTTCTACAAAATATGGATTTGACCACGATGAAGCAATGGAATTTCTTATTGGAAATACAGAAAAAAAGGCGCCTGTTGCCAAAGCCAAGAAGGAGGTTGGGGATAAGCCGCGCAAGGGTCGCGCAAGACGTATACCTTTACCATGGCTTGGCTCGGTAAATCAAGAAAATTGCTGTGCTCTAAGTTATAATTTAGGATTATTTACACAATGTGAAAACAAACGTCATGGCGAAACCCAATACTGTGAATCTTGCGTGAAAAAACAGGAAGAGCATCATGGATTCCCTTATGGAACAGTGGAAGACCGCCTTAAACCCGGCTTCAATGGTGCCGGGGGAAAACCACTAGTGCAGTATGGAAATGTTATTGATAAAAAGAATATTGAAAAAGCAGCGGTTCTGTCCTACGCAAGGGAAATAGGTGTTGACATTCCTGAAGAAATGTTTCAAGTTATCAAAAGACCTCGCGGGCGACCCAAGAAAAATCAATCTATCGTTGTAGATGACACAAGTTCGGAAGAAGATAAACCAAAAAAACGCGGGCGACCCGCCGGGAAAAAAGCAGTGGTTGTAGACAATCAAAATAGAACCTTGCTTGGAGATATTATACACGGAAACACCAATACTGAAACAAAAGAAAAAGAGCCCGTTGGCATTTCTATTGACGAAGAACACAAAGAAATGCAAAAAGGTAAAAGTATCAATGAG
>CEQL01031452.1_pt1 | contig 19448 bp, 20 predicted proteins | sample 356281 | NCBI WGS metagenome assembly CEQL01 (sample SAMEA2621203, study PRJEB7988) | marine metagenome | biome: marine biome (ENVO:00000447); feature: surface water layer (ENVO:00002042); material: "saline water (ENVO:00002010), including plankton (ENVO:xxxxxxxx)" | depth 5 m
CCTCTTCTTTGTTCTCCAACTGCCTTACAAAGATTATTCCACCATGAAGGTGAAAAAGCAGTGGCATTGGCCGCTGAAAAATTTAATACGCTTTTTGGAGTTTCTTCTTTAGGTACTTACAAGCTTAAAGATATAGATTCATTAATAAGTAGTCCGAAAATGTTTCAATTCTACTTTCATAAAGATAGAGATTTAAATAACTCCATGATTGAAATGGCCAAAGAGGCAAATTTTGATATCTTGACGCTAACTGTTGATACCATCACAGGAGGAAATCGAGAGAGAGATCTTAAAACTGGTTTTACAACTCCTCCAAAATTAACCCCCCAAAGCATTTTTCAGTTTGCTATGAAGCCCTCGTGGGCTTTAAATTATTTCTTTAGGGAACGTTTTGAATTATCTCAGTTAAGCAGTCATGTGAAAGAGGGGACAAACATTGCTATCTCTGTAGGAGATTATTTCTCAACAATGTTAGATCAAAGTATGACATGGGATGATGTTATAGATTTGAAAGAAAAATGGGGTGGAAAATTTTGTCTTAAAGGAATCATGAGCGTAAGAGATGCAAAAAAAGCAGTAGAAATGGGGGCTGATGCAATAATGGTGTCAAATCATGGAGGCCGTCAGTTAGATGGAGGAAGAAGTCCTTTTGATCAGTTAGAAGAAATTTTAGATGCTGTAGGAGGTCAGATTGACGTTATTTTAGATGGCGGTATTCAAAGAGGTACTCATGTCCTAAAAGCTATGGCCCTTGGCGCAACGGCATGTTCTGGAGGAAGAATGTATTTATTTGGATTAGCGGCTGCTGGACAGAAGGGCGTAGAAAAAGCACTAAGTAATATGAAAACTGAAATAGAAAGAGACATGAAATTAATGGGAGTCAAAAATTTACAAGATTTAAAGCCTCATATGCTACGAAAGAGGTAGTTTTTAGCTTAAAATAAAGAACTAAATTAAGAAATATGAAAGCAGAATTTTTTTATAGAAAACCTCTAAAAGCTGGAGAGCCAAAACCCGCATTCGGACTAAAAGAGCCAGATCTTGATAGACCGGATCATAAAGGCTTTATTAAAGATGTTCATAATGCTCGTAAAGAAGAGCATTCTCTAACTGAATCTGGGTTTATCCTATTAAATCATAAATCAGTAGTGAGAGATTTTTACAACGAAAAAGAAGTCACTGAAGTTTATTATAAGGAGATGGCCAAGTTAGTAAAAAAGCAAACCGGCGCTACTGATGTTTTTATTGTGTCTCATATAACGAGAAATGAAGCTGAAGCTGCCCAAGGTAAAAGACTGGGAGCGCATAGATTAGTGCATAATGATTTTACACCAAACTTCAAACAAACTATTCAACCTCTTTTAGATGAAAGCGGAGCTGACCCAAAAAGAATTTCCGTATATAACTTATGGAGAAGATTTGATGATGATGGTGTAGATGCTCCATTCGCGTTATGTGATTCAAGAACCGTTTCTGAAAAAGAGTTGATTCCTACCGATTTATTTAACTATGGTAAGGAAGAAGAAAAAACAGAAACTCTAGCAGATGAAAATGGTTTTACTGTTGAAATATACCAATCAATGAATAACGATAATCATAAGTGGTACTTTTATCCAAAAATGAATAGAGATGAAGTTGTAATGTTTAAGACTTATGATTCAAATGAAAAACCTTTTATGCCGACCTTACATAGTGCTTTTGATGATCCTGACTCTCAAGCTAGAAATGTTTCACCTCGGGAGAGCATCGAAGTCAGGGCAATTTGTTTCTTCTCCTAAATCATGGATGACAAATCTCAAATAGAGCAAAAAGTACATCTCTATTTTGATAGCATGTATGAATCAAGTTCTGAAAAGGTGAAAGAAGTTTTTCATCCAAATGCAAAAATCACTGGATATATGCAAGGACAATTATTTGAACAGTCTGTTGATCAGTTTGCTAACTTTGTTTCTTCTCAACAGCCTTCTGCAAAAGAGAAAGAAGAACCAAAAGAATTAGATATTATCTCAATTGATACCGCAGGAGATACTGCAGTTGCTATTGTGAGAGATGGGTACATAGGTCTTACTTTCCTAGATACCCTATCTTTTTTGAAGTTCAATAACAATTGGGTAATTTATAATAAATTATTTCACGTAGAATAAAATTTAAGGAGAAGTTATGACAGACAAATCAAGAGAAATAAGATCCGAAGTAACTAAAGAAGGTAAACTCAATTTATCTATTGCCGTTATAGATAAGCCAGTCCCTAAGGATGATGAGGTTCTGTTGCAAGTTGAAGCATCTCCTATCAACCCTTCAGATTTAGGGCTCTTAATAAGTTTTGCAGCAGATTTATCTAGTATTTCTACTGAGGGAAATGGAGACGACACAGTTACGAGCATGAATATCCATCCAGGTTTATTAAAAACTATGGGACCCCGACTAGATAAGTCTATGAAAGTTGGTAATGAAGGTGGCGGCATAGTAATTGACGCGGGTAACAATGCTAAAGAAATGATTGGTAAAACCGTGGGTGTAGCAGGGGGTGCAATGTATTCAGAATTCAGATGTGTCCCTGCAATGAGCTGTTTAGTAATGGAAGAAGGCACATCTCCCAGAGAGGCTGCATCTTCTTTTGTTAACCCTCTAACTGCACTAGGTTTTATAGAAACAATGAAATTAGAAAATCACACAGCTTTAATTCATACCGCTGCAGCTTCAAATCTAGGTCAAATGCTTATAAAGATTTGTAAGTCCGATTCTGTCCCACTTATTAATATTGTTAGGAAGAAAGAACATGTAGATCTTTTGCAAGATTTAGGAGCTCAATATGTATGTAATATGTCTGAAGAATCTTTTATGGAAGATTTAATTTCAGCTATTGTCGAAACAGGCGCTACCTTAGGATTTGATGCGACCGGAGGAGGTAATGAAGGAAAACTTCCAGGTCAAATATTATCTGCAATGGAAATTGCAGCTAATAAAAGTGCCAAAGAATATAGCAGATACGGATCTGATGTTTTTAAGCAAGTCTATATATATGGTGGATTAGACCCCAGCCCAACTGTTTTAAATAGATCTTACGGATTACAATGGGGACTGGGTGGATGGTTATTAACTCCATTTATAGCTAAAGTGGGCCCAGAAAAATTTCAAGAAATGCGAGATAGGGTAGCCAAGGAGATTAAAACAACCTTTGCAAGTAATTACACTCAAGAAATCTCTCTTGAAGAAATGCTTCAACCAGATATTCTTAAGACTTACGCCAAGCAAGCTACAGGAACTAAATATTTAGTCACTCCTCATAAGTAGCTAGTTTTTATCTGCCTTTAAAAATAGGTTCCTTTTTTTCTACAAATGCTTTGGTAGCATTTTTATGATCTTCTGTCTGGCCGCAGTGAACATGATGAGTTGCTTCTAAATCAAGACAGTCATCTACCTCACCATTCATAGCTCTATTGAGATTTTCTTTCATGTATCTATAAGCAACCGATGGCCCAGATGCTAGTTCTTTGGCTATTTCCATAGTTTTATTCTCTAATTCATCTTGAGAACAAACCCAGTTTGTCAGTCCTAACTTAAGAGCTTCATCAGCACTAATTCTGTTTGAAAGAAAATAAAGTTCTTTAGCTTTTGCTGAGCCAATTAATTGTGTCATAAAGTATGTTCCACCATAGTCTCCAGAAAAACCTACTTTTGCAAAAGCAGTGGTCATGAATGCATTATCTGACATAATCCTCAAGTCGCAGGCTAAAGCGTAGGACATCCCAGCGCCAGCAGCCGGTCCTGGTAATGCAGCTATAGTCGGTTTTGGCATTTTAAATAATTTGCCCGAGGTACCTCGTTGATGGTCCCTTTGCTGATGAATTGCAGTATCAATAGTATTTTGATTTCCTTTACCATTTTCCTTGGAAGCCATTCCTTTTACATCACCTCCAGCACAGAAACCACCCCCAGCTCCTGTGAGTACAACACATCTTATTTCGTTATCAAGCTCAAATTGAAAAAGCATTTCTTGCATAGCTTTGTTCATTTCTGGCGACATTGCGTTTCTTGCTTCTGGCCTATTCATAATTAGTTTTCCTACCCCATCCTCTTTTGAAGCAAGAAGTTGATCAGTTCCTGTATTTATATCACTCATTTTTTATCTCCTTTTAAATTATTTCTGATATTCTACAAATATTATGAGAATAAGACAGTTAGTTATTGCCGCTTCAGAAAGAGATCAATTAGCATCACACATATGTGAGGTTTTTGATTTAAATGTAGCTTTCCACGATCCAGGTATTATATATTTTGGACTTGAAAATGTTCTTATTCCTATAGGAGATACTTTTTTAGAGATAGTAACTCCCGTAAAGGAAAATACTACTGCTGGCAGATTTATCAACCGAAGAAAAGGCGATGGAGGCTATATGGTGATAGTAGATGCTGAAGACCTTGATCAAGAGAAAAAAAGAGTAGAATCATCGGGAATAGAAATCGTATACGAATCACAAAGAACTGAGGAAGATGTCACTGCTCGAACTATCCACTTGCACCCAAAACAAGTTGGAGGAGCAATTATATCCATTGATAAAATGAAGCCTGAATCAGCTTGGCTCTGGGCAGGGTTGGATTGGAAAGAACATGTAAATACTTCAAATAGCAATATTCTGAATGGAGTTCAACTTCAGTCTGAAAATCCTAAAGAGATGATGTCAAAGTGGGAGCATGCCTTAGGAGTAAAAGGTAATAGTGACTTAATTATTGAACTTAAAGATTCAAGAATTAAATTTAATGAGATTAGTGATGACAGAGGTGAAGGCATCACAGCGTTCGAAATATCCTTAAAAGACCAAGATTTAGCAATTGGAAAAGCAGAAAAGTTGGGTTTAGTGTCAAATGAAGTAATTAAAATTGGAGGAGTGGATTTCCTTTTTAATTGAGACTTTACTCAACTGATAATATAATTTCTTCACTTCAACGCATGAATAAGCTCTGTATATTTTTCCTTTTTCTTTTAGTTTCTCATTTATCTTCAGCAGCACAAGCAATTGGACATGCCCCAATAGGCGTAATGGCAGATCATACTCACAAAAAAGGAGAGTCCATGATTTCTCTTCGTTTGTCGTATATGAAAATGAAAGGAAATAAATTAAGTGGCAATGATATTAGCGAAGAAGATATTTTAAATATATCAAATCCTCTCTCTAATTCACCGGCTAACTTGAGTATTGTTCCCAAAGATATGAGCATGCGTATGCTGATGATTGGAGGAATGTATGCTCCCTCAGACAAATTAACCATTATGGCAATGGCGATGTTTATGGAAAAGCAAATGAATCTGAATTCTTACCATGGAATGTCTAGAAATTATTTAGGATCATTCAGCACCTCTAACGAGGATCTATCCGATATATCTTTTTCTGTATTAATAAACCTTCAAGAATTAGAAAAAAGTAGATGGCACTTAGAAGTGGGCTTAAATAAATCTATAGGGTCAGAAGCTAAACAAGCTCTAGTTTTAACTCCTATGAATACACAAATACATATGTTGATGCCTTATGGAATGCAAGCAGGCGACAAATCATTAAGGTATGTGGTTTCTTTAACCAATAGCTATTCTTATTCCGATGATATTTTATTTGGAAACCAAGTAAGGTTAATCAAGGCTATTGACGAAAGAATTTGGAGTTTTGGAGATAAGGCATCCTATGATTCTTGGTTTCAATATTCCATAAATGATAATTTTTCTATCTCTACAAGATTAAATATAAACCTTCAAAAGAAAATAAACGGAAATAATTCCTCTTTAGTATCACCTGTCCAAACAGCGAATCCTGAAAATTATGGTGGCAATATAGCTAACCTTGGTTTGGGATTAAACTTCTTAACGAAAACTACCTCTAACAACCCAGATAGACTTGCTGTTGAATTATTAACCCCAATTTATCAGGATAAAAAGGGCCTTCAAATGAAAGATAAAGGAGAATTAATTTTTGGCTACCAAAAATCCTTTTAATATTCTAGACAAACACAAATAAGGGAGAGAAAATTACAGAGATGGCAGAGCTAGTTCATTTAAACTCAAATTCCTCTTTAGACGAGATTCTGTCTCTTTTAGAAAAAGATGCAGGTGTAATCATCGATAATTTAATGACAAAAGATGATTTAATTTCTTTGCAAGAAGAATTAAACCCATATTTGGCTCAAGATTCATTTGGAAGAGACGAGTTTACCGGTTTTAGCACAAAAAGAATTGGCGCTTTAGTAGCAAGGTCTGAGACTTGCAGGAAATTAGCCTTACATGAAAAAATAAATCTCGTTTCTAAAGAATATTTATCTCCTCATGGAGATGGGTACCAGCTTCACTTCACTTCTGCAGTTAGTATAGGACCAGGAGAGAGTAAGCAAATTTTACATAGAGACAGGGGAATTTGGGGAGGATATCTACCAAGAAAAGTCGAGCCTTTAATGAGTACGATCTGGGCTCTTACAGAATTTACAAAAGAGAATGGGGCTACTCAAATTGTCCCAGGATCTCATAAATGGGATAAAGAAAGGATACCACTAGAGGATGAAATAGCCTACGCAGAGATGAGCCCAGGTTCAGTTCTTCTTTACACCGGAACCGTTCTACATGGAGGGGGCTCCAATACAACTTCAAATGACATTAGAACAGGAGTTTTTTTGCACTATGCTCTTAGTTGGCTTAGACAAGAAGAAAATCAATATCTTTCTTGTCCTCCTGAAATAGCAAAAGACTTATCTCCAGAATTAAGAGCTTTAATTGGCTATTCAAAAGGCGGTTATATATTAGGGTTTTACTCAGATCCTAAAGATATGACAGCTGCATATGAGTCAGTTTCACCTGAAAATATGTTCAATCATCATGACAATACAGATAAGTTTTCATCGTTACCTAATCCAGAAGATCTTGTCGAAGAATCTACTTAGAAGTAAACGACTCCAATAATATATCCGCTGAAAAAAAAAGCTAAAGCAAAGAAAGGGTATTCTTTACAAAAATTTAATACTGAACTGAAATAATCCTTCATAATAACTCGATGTTTGAATGTTTTAGACATTACAATTAGGAAATTTGCTCAAATAGAGATGAAAAATTTTGTTAAGAAACATTTAATACCCTTTTTAAGAAAATTAGGAAGACCTCTAGCTTTCTTTTTTGATTTGTTGATAGTCCCTTTTCTTATGATTTCTTCATTTACTTTTCTTTTTTATAGATGGGTAGGGTCAAAAAGATTTCCTTTATCTACAACATTATTGAAGAAAATCGGAGTTTTTCCTATTAGAGATCATCATTACGAACCTTTTTTTAATGATGCTCATCTTAAACATCCTTTAGACAAAGATAGAAATCTACCTGGAATAGACTTTAATTTAAGCCAACAATTAGAATTCTTAAAGCAATTAGATTTTTCAAATGATTTTAAGGGTTTTTTAGAGAAAGAAAGCCGGAATAATACTTTTAGAAGCTTTCAAATAAACAATGGTTCTTTTGGACCAGGCGATGCTGACTTTCTTTTTAACTTTATACGTTATTTAAAGCCTTCAAAGGTTATAGAAATTGGAAGCGGAAATTCAACCTTAGTTTTAAAAGGGGCCTTAGAGATTAATCGAAGAGAAGGCAAAGATTCTGAACATCTATGTATAGAGCCCTATAAGAACTGGCTAGATGAGATGGAAAATATAACAATTGTTAAAGAAAAACTTGAAGACACTGATATTTCTTGGAGAGAAAATTTAAATCAAGGAGATTTTTTATTTATAGATTCCTCTCACATGATCAGACCTCAAGGAGACGTTCTCTATGAGTATTTAGAAATATTGCCTAAACTAAAACCAGGAGTGATAGTGCATGTTCATGACATTTTTTCTCCAAGAGATTACCCTCAACAGTGGATTCAAAAAGATGTTAGGTTTTGGAATGAACAGTACCTATTAGAAGCTTTATTAGGCAATTCATCAAGATATGAAGTTTTAGCTTCATTAAATTTCTTAAAGCAAAGTAAATTTGAAGAACTGAGTAAAATTTGCAAATATTTAACAAAGGAATCTGAGCCAGGTTCTTTTTATTTTAGGATAATTAATTAAAAGAGGATGTGAATGTTAGTAAAGTATTATGATTGGGCGGAATATCAAGCTCACACTAGACCAAATAAAGTTGCCATAAAAGAGACAGCTAACGATTGTCAAACCACTTATCATCAATTAAATGAAAGATCGTCTAGACTCGCTTCTTGGCTTCAAAAAAAAGGGCTAAATAAAGGAGACAGAGTAGCTATTCTGGCAAATAATTGTAAAGAAGTATTTGAACTAGAATTTGCTTGCGGGAAAATTGGGGGTATCGAACTTCCATTAAATTGGAGATTAACTAAACCAGAACTAGAATATATTTTAAATGATAGTTCTCCAGAGGTTCTTATTTATTCAGAAAATTTTTCTGAAATAGCTTTAAAACTTATTCAGGACTGTAATATTAGTCACTCTTTAAAGATAGACTCAGAAGATTCTAATAGCGAGTATGAACAAGCTTTATCTGAAGGAAAAGACTTTAAAAAAGTAGAGATGAGTCATGATGATGTAATCATGCTTATGTATACTTCAGGGACAACAGGCCACCCTAAAGGAGCTATGATTACTCATCAAATGCAGTTTTATAACATAGTTAATTTAGGAGGTACTGCAAGAATTACAGATAAATCGATTCAATTGGTGGCTCTTCCTTTATTTCATACAGGAGGAATGAATTGTTATGCAAATCCAATATTACATAGTGGGGGGCAAATAATTCTTATGAGTGAATTTGATCCAGGAGAGGCGCTGAATATTATTAATGATCCTGACTATGGAGTTACACATTTCTTTGCTGTTCCAGCTCCTTTTCAGTTTATGATGCAACATCCCGAATTTGAATCCACAGACTTCTCTAGATTAGAAGGCGCGGGGGTTGGAGGGGCCCCATGTGCAGAAATTATTATTAAGAATTGGCAAGATAAAGGGGTAGAGATGTGGCAAGGCTGGGGAATGACTGAAACTAGTCCCGGAGGCATCGGGCTACCTGGAGATGATGCTGCAAGGAAGATTGGATCAGCAGGTAAGCCTCTTTTACATACGGAAGTTAAAATAGTTCGAGAAGATGGGAAAGAAGTTGAAAAGGGAGAGGTAGGAGAAATTTTAATTAAAGGGCCTAATGTTACTCCAGGATATTGGAACAATGAAAAAGCAACTAAAGAGTCGTTTATAGATGGATGGCTCAAAACAGGTGATGCAGCCCAAATGGACGATGAAGGTTTTATATATATAGTTGATAGACAAAAGGATATGTATATTTCGGGAGGTGAAAATGTTTATCCTGCTGAAATAGAAAATGTAATTTATCAACTTCCTCAAATTGCTGAGGCAGCAATAATTGGAGTCCCTGATAAAAAATGGGGAGAAACGGGAATGGCTTTTATTTCAATAAAAGATGGTATGGAGATTTCTGAGGCAGAAATTATTAACCATTGTTTAAAAAATCTAGCTAAATTTAAAATTCCTAATAGTATTAAGTTCATTGAAGCTCTCCCAAGAAATGCTACTGGCAAAGTTTTAAAAAGAACTCTTAGGGAGGAGACGCTAGGAGAAAATGCTCCAGCAATATCTTAAATGGATAGCAGATCAGAGCTCATAGAGCTTCATAATAGAATTTCAAAAACTCTAGACGAAGAGAGATATGCTGCAAGAGATAAAAGACATGAAAAAGGTTACAGGACAGCTAGAGAAAATCTTTTCGATTTAGTTGATGAAAACTCCTTCGTAGAATATGGACAGCTTGCAATTGCAGCTCAAAAAAGCAGAAGAGAAATAGAAGAATTAAGAACTGAAACTGCTGCTGATGGAATCATTACTGGATTTGCTAAGGTAAATAGTAATCTACTAAAAGATGAAAAATCTCTGACAGCAATAGTGATTAATGATTATTCAGTCTTGGCCGGCACACAGGGGTATTACCATCACAAAAAACTTGATCGTATATGTGAAACTGCAGAGAAGCAAAATCTTCCTGTTGTAATGTATACCGAAGGAGGTGGAGGCAGGCCAGGGGATACGGATGTGCATGTCCAATTTGCGGGTCTTCAAATTCCTTCTTTTAGCACCTGGGCTAGATTAAAAGGAAAATCTCTGAGAATTGCGGTAAATAATGGATATTGTTTTGCTGGAAATGCTGCTCTTTTCGGGGTGTCTGATTTTTGCATTTCAACAAAAAATTCTTGGCTAGGTATGTCTGGACCTGCAATGATAGAAGGCGGAGGTCTTGGAAAAGTAAATGCAAAGGATATTGGCCCTGCGGACGAGCAGGAAAAATTAGGAGTCATAGATTACCTTGCAAAAGACGAAAAAGATGCAACGGATTTTGCAAAAAAACTTCTTAGTTATTTCCAAGGAAACATATCTGAATGGAATGTTGGAAATCAAGACATTTTAAGGAATTTAATTCCTGAAAATAGAAGATTAGCTTACGAAGTAAGAAAAATTATTGAAACCATAGCTGACAACGGATCATTTCTTGAGGTTAGAAAGATCTATGGAAGAAGCGTGATTACAGGATTTATAAGGCTTGAAGGTAAACCTGTGGCGATTATAGCAAATGACTGCCAACAATTAGGCGGAGCCGTCGATGCAACATCAGCAGAGAAAGCAGCACAATTTATTACAACCTGTAGCGAACATAATTTACCGATTATTTCTTTAGCTGATACTCCTGGTTTTATGGTCGGAGTAGAAAGTGAGAAAGAGGGAGCAGTAAGAAAAATGGGAAGCTTATTTAATGCGGGTGCATCTCTAGAGGTTCCTATGGTTGCAGTTTTTCTTCGCAAAGGTTATGGATTAGGAGCAATGGCTATGGTAGGCGGTAGTTTTTATAATCCCATTTATACCGCTTCTTGGCCTACAGGAGAATTTGGAGGGATGGGCCTAGAAGGGGCAGTAAAACTGGGTTACAAAAAGGAATTAGAAGCCGTAGATGATGATGTTAAAAGAGAGGAACTTTATAATAAGTTAGTTCAAAAAATGTATGATGCAGGAAAGGCATTAGAGGCAGCAACTCAATTGGAGATAGATGCCGTCATTGATCCAGCAGAAACAAGGTCGATAATAATAAAAGCTTTAGAAACTGCTAGATAAATTAGAGTGATTTATGCAAGAAGAAGTTAAATCAGAAAGAAATTTTGGAATTCTTAAAATGGGTAATCCAATTCTAAGAAAAAAAGCTAGACCTTTTTCTAAGGAAGAAATAATGAGTCAAGAAACTAGAAATTTAGTAGAAGATATGTGGTTAGTAATGGAAAAGGCAGGAGGTATTGGGTTAGCAGCCCCTCAAATAGGAATTTCAAAACAGTTAGCAGTAATAAAACTTGAAAGCGATTCCGAGAGATACGAAAATTTGAATGATTCAGAAGAATTTGTAATTTTTAACCCTATATTGACTTTTTTAGACGAAGAAAAGCAAGGATTTTGGGAAGGTTGCCTTAGCGTTCCTGGACTAAGAGGTTATGTGGAAAGGCCTAAAAAAATTAAGGTAAATTATTTAGATGAGGAAGCTTCTGAAAAAGAGATAATAGTTGAGGACTTCCTAGCTACAGTCTTTCAGCATGAATTAGATCATCTATTTGGCTATCTATATGTTGATAGGTTAGATTCTTCAAAGCATTTAGTTTTTGAAGAAGAATTGGCTAACATTGCAAAAGAAAACATATTAGACTGAATTTATATGTACAAGGCTATAATATTCATTATCTTTTCTTTTCCTATGTACTCTCTAGAAGTATTACCTCTTAAAAATATCAACTTTGAAGAATGGAGATTTATAAAAGATCAAGTCATGGGCGGTAAATCCGATGGTTCTTTATCATTAATAAAAGCTAAAGATTCTTTTGAATACTTGTCAGCTAAAGGCTTTGTTTCAATTGATGGAGGAGGGTTTCTTATGTTTAGAAAAGAAATAGATAGGAGAGATTTAAAAAAATTTACAAAGGTAAAATTTAAAGCCCGTGGCAATAACGAAATGTATTATGTCCATATCAAATCTAGAAACTCAATTTTTCCTTGGGTCAGATATTTAGCAAAATTTAATGTTAATGAAGAATGGAATGATTATGAAATAAATATTTCTAGTTTTATAGGACACAGCAATAAAAGAACCTTCAAAAAATCCTTAGACCCTCAGAAAATAAAATTTATTGGTATAGAGGCTTTTGGCAGAGATCAAAAAATGCAGCTAGATATAGCCTCAATAGAGTTATTATAAGCAGACATGATAACTAAAGCAGACGACTACCCTATTCATCAACTTCCACATCCTGTTTCAGAGGTAGGAACAGAAAGAAACTTTTATGATAGATATTTTTTCAATGGATATTCCAAATCAGAAGACTTTTACTTTGCAGCTGTTCTCTGTTTGTATCCAAATTTAAATATAATGGATGCTGCTTTTACCTTAGTAAAAGAAGGTAAACAACATAACATTAGAGCTTCAAGAGTACTTGGTTTAGAAAGATTAGATACCCAAGTTGGTCCTATTGAAGTAGAGGTATTAGAGCCTCTAAATAAACTTGCCGTAAGACTTAAAGAAAATGATTCAGATATAACAGCAGACTTAGTTTTTAAAAAAAGATTCGAGCCAATGCAAGAACCCAATATGACATTGTTTAATGGGCCAAGAAAGATTATGGACACATGTAGGTTAACTCAACATGGTTTATGGTCGGGCGTTATAAAGATTTCAGGTGAAGAATTTAAAATTACGCCTGAAATATTCGCAGGGACAAGAGATAGATCTTGGGGGGTTAGGCCCGTTGGATCTGGAGATAGCCAACCAATGGTCCCATTTGAAATGCCACAATTTTTTTGGCTTTGGGCACCAACTCACTTTGAAAACTTTTCAACTCATATTTATTTTGTTGATAATGAAGAAGGCGAGCACGTTAATAGTTATGCAAAAATTCAATTTTCGGATGGCAAAGAGCAATCTAACTTTATTTCGCATAATAAAAAGCTCTCATATGTACCAAAAACAAGACGACTAAAAGAACTCCAGCTAATAAGCGAGACATCTAATGGCGAGCAATATAATTTCACCATTATCCCCAGGTTGAATATATTTATGTGCGGGTTAGGGTATATGCATCCTGATTGGGGCCATGGTCAATACAAAGGAGAGCTTGAGACGTTTTATGACAGTTATGATCTTAAAGAAGACCCTCAGGATCCTCCCTTTTTGCATGTTCAGTCGTTGTGTGACGTGCATCTTGACTTTAAAGGAGATAAAGCCATTGGAAGGGGAGTATTAGAACAACTCTTCTTAGGCGCACACAAGCCAAGCGGTTTCAAAGATCTTTTTGACAAACCTTAATGCCAGTCTCTTCCGAAAAAAACTTTGAACAAAAATTAAAGCTTTTCGAAGAGTGGTTATCACAAAAGGAAAATTATATTAATAAAAAGATTACCGTTACTCCTCATGTTTCTTCTCAAGCAAGCGGCTTTTCTAATGAAACATTTTCATGCCTTGTAGAAGGAAAAAACATAAAAGAAGATATAGTTTTGAGAATTAAACCTACAGGCTTTCAAGTATTTCCTGAATATAACCTCGCTATGCAAATTGAAATAATGAGCAAACTCAGATCTATAGGATTCATGGTGCCAGAAATTACCTTTCACGAGAGAGATGAAAACATTATTGGAGCAGAATTTTATGTGATGAAGCACATAAAAGGAGAAGCCCCCTCAGATAACCCTCCTTATCATATGGATCCTGAGGGCATGATGGGTAGAGCAAACACCAATCAGATTAGATCTGTTTGGCTGGACTGGTTAGAAAATTTATCATCTCTTCACAAGCTAGATCTTAATAACTTAAATCTAAAATGTATGCATGAAAGAATGGGAGAGGAGTGTCATTTACAAAAAGATCTAGATTTTTATAAAAATTTTCTGGAATGGGGTCTGGATGGAGAAAAACACGAGGTTTGTGAGGAAGTATTAGAATGGTTATCGATAAATATACCTAAAGACTTAAACCCCACAAAATTGTGTTGGGGAGACGCTAGGATAGGAAATATTCTCTTTAATGACTTTAAGGCAGTAGCTCTTTTAGATTGGGAGATGGCCACAATTGGAGATCCGTTATCAGATTTAGCTTGGGGACTTACCACTGATGACGCAAGCAGTTTTGGACTTAGTATAGAAAAAATTAAGGGCTCTATGCCGCAAAAGGAAGCTCTGGAAATTTGGGAGAAAAAAACAGGGTATTCGACAAAAAATTTTTTTTACTTTCGCATCTTATGTTTATTTAAATTTTCAGTAATTATGGTGAGAGTAGCAAAGAAACTAATCTATAATGAAATAATGCCTTTAGACAGTGACTTTCATGTAAATAACCATATTTCTAACTACTTAAAAAAAGAATTTTATGAAAATAATTGAAATAACTACTCTTTTAAATTCTCCTATAGATAGAGTTTGGGAGATATTTTCAGACTTAACAAGAGCTGATTGGGTGCCTTTCGCAGAAAAAATTACTTTAGAAGAAGGAGTAAGAAAATTTGAAATGGAAGGAGTAGGAGAAATTAAAGAAAAAATTCTTTTACTAGATAATGAAAACAGACATATGAGCTATAGAGTAATTAAATCCCCAGTACCTTTAGAGCATCACTTGGCAGAAATTAAACTTACAGAATCAGAAACCAACAAAACAAAACTATATTGGAAGTCTGAAATTAATCCAGATGTTTTTGAGAAGTTAATTAAAGACGGAATGGAAGCATCTATCGAAATGATAAAAAAAATTGTTGAGTAGAGTAGAGAAAAAAGATTTTAAATTTATGGAAATTGCTTTAAATCAAGCAAGTATTGGAATGAATTTAGGAGAGGTTCCAGTAGGAGCTGTGATAACAAAAGACTATAAAGTCATTAGTCAGGAACATAATTCACCAATATTGGAAAATGATCCGACAGCTCATGCTGAGATTAAAGCTTTGAGAAGTGCCAGTAAAAAATTAAATAACTATCGCCTTAATGACTGTGATTTATACGTTACTTTAGAGCCTTGTCTTATGTGTTTAGGCGCTTTAATACACTCAAGGATAAGGAGAATAATTATTGCTGCAGAAGACAAAAAAACTGGAGTGATAGTAAATAATGGCGGTTTAGTTAATTCTATTTTTTTCAATCACAAGATAGAAGTTACTACGGGGATATTGGCTGAAGAAAGTTCTGCCATGCTTACTAATTTTTTTAAAGAGAGAAGAATTAAAGCTTAAAATCAGTCCAAACTGGAGCATGATCAGAAGGTTTTTCCATTCCTCTGATTCCATAATCAATTCCTGAACTCAGAGCCTTGTCTAAAAGAGAGTTTGTAACCCACAAGTGATCAATTCTTAGACCTCTCTTTGGATTGTCATCAAACCCTCTACTCCTATAGTCAAACCAACTAAATTTATCATTAGAGCTAGGATAAAATTTTCTATAAGAATCAAAAAATCCCCAGTCTTTAATTTTTTGCAACCACTCTCTTTCTTCTGGAAGGAAACTTGTATAGCCCTGAGATAACCATCTTTTTCTATTTTTCTCACCGATTCCTATATCAATATCTTCAGGTGAAATATTTAAATCTCCCAAAATAATTATTTTTTCTGAAGGGCTAAAATCTTTTTTTAAAAACTTCATCAGATCCTTAAAAAACTTTTCTTTGTAGGGAAATTTAATAGGATGGTTTCTATTTTCACCTTGAGGGAAATACCCATTGATTATGTTAAAGCTATTTTTATTAAAGTTATGTTTAGTAACAATGATCCTACATTGGGCATCTTTTTTATCTGTTGGAAAACCTAATCTATAGTCAGATATATCATTCTTAAATAGTGTAGCAACTCCGTAATGACCTTTTTGGCCATTTATAATTGCTTTATACCCTAGCTCTTCTATTTTTCCCATAGGAAAGTTTTCGTTATCAACTTTAGTTTCTTGGAGACAAATTATTTCTGGTTTATGAGATGAAATTACCTTTTTTAGTTGATGAAGCCTAGCTCTAATTCCGTTAACGTTAAAGGAAATAATTTTCATGTTAATTAAGTTGTGAAAGCCTACTTGGCTTATCAAAATTTATTTGATCAATTAAAATTTGAGCAGCTTCCTTTAAAACAATTTCTTCTGATTTTTTATTTATTTCCTCAGGATCAGCATCAATAAATTCAGAAAAATTTAGGAAAGGTTTTAATCCTAAAGATACCCTAAATCTATTTTCAATAAATAGTCTCTTTTCTTCAGAAGCAAGTTTTTCGCTTTTGCGAAGTTGAAAATTAACGGGAATTAAGTTCTTTTTTAATTCCTTTTCTAATAAATCTTTTTGGCTTTTTATATATTGATTCAAATCAGAGTCATAGATACGTCTTTTTGAGAAGTTTTGAAGCAGGTCGATATTTGATACTGCATCGAAGCTCTTCTGAATAGATAGGGAGCCTATATCGTCATAAGGGAGAGAATTTTTTAAAGTAGTTTCACCTATTTCGCTATTTTCATAAACAATTGGGAGATTTATGTCAGGTTTTATACCAAAGTTTTGAGTACTTTTTCCAGAGACTCTATAAAATTTTTGTTCTGTAAATTTGAGCTGACCATATTTTAGATTTTCTAACCTTTGAACAGTACCTTTTCCAAACGTATTCGTTCCTACAATAAGTCCTCTTTTATAATCTTGAATTGCTCCAGCTAAGATTTCAGATGCAGATGCACTCATTTTATCCACTAGTAAAAGAATAGGCCCGTTATAAGTTTGTGTGCCTCTAGTATGACCTAATGGCTGTATTGATCCATTAGACTCCATTACTTGCACAACGGTACCACGGCCAATAAAGTGCTTAGCTAAAGAATATGCCTCATATAAAGAGCCGCCAGAATTCCCTCTTAAATCTAGAATTATTCCATCAACATTTTCTTCTTGAAGTTCTCTAAGCAAATTTCTTACATCTTTTGAGCTGCTTTTATAATTAAATTGATTGCGACTATAGGCTTCAAAGTCCATATAGAAAGCTGGGAGATCTATGATTCCTATAGAGTAAGATTTATCTGGCCGAAAAACTTCTATTGTCTCTTTTTGTGCAGCTTGATCCTCCAATTTAACAAGGCCTCTAGTAATTTCTATTAATTTACCTACTTCATCATCAGATGCAGAAGAGGGAAGTATTTCAAGTCTAACTTTCGTATTTTTTGGACCTCTGATTAATCTAACTACTTCATCAATTCTCCAATCTCTAACATCCTTAATTTCCTGACCCTCAGAAGTGCCAACACCTACTATCTTATCGTTGATTTTAATAAGGCCTGATTTTTCTGCTGGCCCACCTGGAACTAATCTTACAACTTTAGTTATGCCATCTTCAGTAGACAAAATTGCTCCAATTCCTTCTAAAGAAAGACTCATATTTATTTCAAAATCTTCCTGAGATTTGGGAGATAGGTAATTTGTATGAGGATCGTATATAGAAGTAATAGAATTTGCGTAAAGTGAGAAAACATCATCAGCTCTAACACGGTCTAGGCTTTTGAGCCTATTTCCGATTCGTTTAGTTAGTTTTTCTTTAGCGATACTTAACTCATCGTCCTTAAGTAAGATACTGATAAGTTCACTTTTTAATAGCAAGATATGATAATTTTTAATTTCTTTTTGAGAATAAAATCTATCTGAGTCTTCTCTGGTTTTTTCAATAAACTCAGTTGAATTTAACTGAGTAGAATCTGAAATCGATGAGAGAAATTTTTTTTGTTCGTTAAGGGTCTCTTTTGATTTTTTTTTAAATTCCTCATAAAAATTAAAGAACTTATTCAATTGATAAATACTTTCTACTTCATTTGTGAATGAAGTGACTTCTTTTTCTGTGAAGATTAATTTCTCACTATCTAAAAAATCTATATAGTTTTTGATAATTAGTTTCTTATCCAATTTAATATTTTTTTTGAAGTGATTTTTTTCTAGCGTGTTTACTATCTCGTAAATTACCGGAGTATAGATTTTTTTTGGAAATATGTTTTCCTGAGAAAAACTATTTATAGAGAAACAAAAAAATATTAATGCCAGAATGATGCTGAAGCTTTTATTTAGATAATTACGCATTCTAATATTTTGAATTATTAATCAATATATCTTTATTCTCCCAAATATTATTCAACCAAGTCTTGAATTCTCTTCTTAGGGTTTCATTTTCAACTAAGTCAGATTTTCTAAATTTATTTGGTATAGGAATCTTTTCAATAACTATCTTTGCTTTATTTATTCGACCACATAGATAATCCCAAAAACCTCTTTTATTTGATTTATATATAATCGTAAAGTTTATAAAAGAATCTATTTTGGGTACTAGGCTAATTGCAGTAGCTAGACCTCCTTCTTTTGGTTTAAGAAGATTGATGTAAGGACTTAATTGCAACGAATGTTTTACTTTGGTTAATCTCGTGCCTTCTGCAAAACTAAAAACTGTTACGGGATAGGTATTGTAGTGTTTTAAAGCTCTTTTCATTTCTTCATGATCTTTTCCTTTTAAATTTGGATTTTTCTCTAAATCTTTCTTTGAGTACCTTTTTAGGAAAGGCATATCTAACGCCCACCAAGATAATCCAATTATAGGGACGTATATGAGAATATATTTCATAAAGAATTTCAGCATAGGAATTTTTCTATTGGTTATATCTTGAAGCAAGAATATGTCCGCTTCTGATTGATGATTAGAAGTTGCTATACTCCATTCTTCAGAACTTAAATTTTCTTTTCCAATAATTTCCCAATTTGGAGAATGTAAAAACTTTACCCAAAATTTATTAAAGAAAATCCATAATTCTCCAACTTTTATAATAAATTTGGTGGATATTAATCTTAAGTTATCTAGAGGAATTAAAAACTTTAAAATTCCAAGAGGAATCAAAAGAGCTGAAAGCAAAACAGTGTTTAAAATAACAAAAAAAAGAGAGAGTATCCCTATTAAATTTTCAAAAAAAAATTTAAGCATTATCTTTCTCTTGAGATTTAATTTTTTTCCACATTTCTCTTTGCTCTTCAATAGTATGGCTGCGGATATTTTTAAAAACAAAAGGATGCCTTCTTTCTATTTTTTTAGATAATTTTTCGACTACTTTTTCAAAATCAAAAAAACCTTTTTCTTCAGCGATTTGACAATGAAATATTATTTGAAGCAGTAAATCCCCCAGTTCTTCTGAAAGATTTTCTTTATCTTCTTTATTAATTGCTTCTATTACTTCTTGCGTTTCTTCTTTAAGGTATTTAACAAGCGACTTATGTGTTTGAGCTTTATCCCACTCACATCCAGTTACAGGATTTCTCAGGAGTCTCATTTGTTCTAAAAGACCGTCTATCTTTTTCATAATACGGGTCTAATAACCTGTGAGTTCTGCATATCTATTCTTATGATATTCAG
>CEQL01081075.1_pt1 | contig 18885 bp, 8 predicted proteins | sample 356281 | NCBI WGS metagenome assembly CEQL01 (sample SAMEA2621203, study PRJEB7988) | marine metagenome | biome: marine biome (ENVO:00000447); feature: surface water layer (ENVO:00002042); material: "saline water (ENVO:00002010), including plankton (ENVO:xxxxxxxx)" | depth 5 m
AGTATAAGAATAAAAACCAATATTGCTGTAGGTTCATTAATATTTGATAATGGGTCTTTTACTTTAGTATATTCGATATCTTTTTTTGTTAAATAATCTTTTTTCTTACGACTGCCTACTCTCTCTCTAACATAAGGAGAATCTTGATCATCCACCTTCTTTATTTTCTTTTTATCAACGGCATGTTTGCAGAATATATGTAAACTTTCTTTTGTTGTAGTTAGTGCAATAAAACCGGTGCATAGCACATCAATAAATACTAATACATTTATAGCAGTATTTTGGCTAGCCGTAAAATTATTCTTCTTTCCTTGAATATATAATAAACTGTATGATGTAATAATTAATGAAAAAAACATATTCATATGTCCAGAATGTATACCATCATATTCTTTTTTTGCCCATGATGCTATGAGAATTATGCAACTCGACAAATAATACACGGTCGAAAAAAATAAAATACTTTTATCTGGAGTTATATCGCCCATGCCTGATATAGAGCTAGTTATCGTATTATTTGACATATTATAATATATATATCATTACAAAAAATTATTAATTTTTTCAAGTATTTCTTGATTCGTCTCTGTTTGAATATCAATGTCTTCTTTGATTTTGTTTAACCCTATAAATTTTGGTTTTTTCATTGCTCTTGTTTTATAAAATATATAATTTCCATATTTGCCTTTCCTAATACTTGTATGATCATTCAACACACGAATAATACTTGTATCCTGTTCTATACAATTAATAACCTCTAACAATGTTAGGTCTGTTTTATTATTCATTTTACTTAAAGATTTTTTGTTTTTTCCCCATTCTGCATATAAACCAAATTTTCCTGTCTTTACAAAAAGTTCCTCATTTTGATATTTACCTAATGATTTTTTGGGTTCCTTTTTTTCCACAATATCTTCTAAAGTATATTCGTTATTTCGTAGTTTCTCTAAATCTACATTTTTTTTAACATTTAAAAAAGTTACCTTACCATCGCGGTCTATATTTTTAATCACTGGTCCATATTTTGCTATAGTATACTCGTTTTCTTCATCTATTTTTATTGTTTTATTAAAAGACTTAATCTTGTTTTTATATTCATTAATCTTTATGTCGCATTTTTTACATAGTTCATGCCAAATCATATCCCCAGATGCAATTTTGTCTAATTCATCTTCCATAGTTTTTGTATAGTTATAATCAAATAAATCACTAAAATAGTTCAACAAAAATTCAAGAACAATTATTCCCAGTGGCTGTATCACCAATTTCTTTTTTTCATTTCCAAAAGTAAGAACCTCTTTTTTTTCTTTGATTTCATTTATTTGCTTATCAAGTTCAAAGTGCTTACACGGTAATTCTCTACCCTCTATATCTTGTAATTTAACATAATTGCGACTCTGTATTTTATCTACTATACCTGAAAAAGTAGATGGGCGACCAATACCATTTTCTTCAAGTAATTTAACTAATTTTGCTTCCGTGTAATGGGATTTTAATTGTTTTAATCCCATTTTTGAATATATCTTATTGTATGGAATCATTCTATCTTTTATAGACCGACAAAAGGTATACATTTTTTCATTCTCGCTGTCTTCTTTTAGTAGTATTTTCCAACCCGGAAAAACTATCGTGTTTGTGTTGTATTTATATAGATAATCTAAAGGAGCTGTTATCGTTGCAGTAACCGAATTCAATACACAATTACTCATACATGCACTACAACTGATTCTCCAAATTAATTTATACACCTTCTTCTCTCTTGGATGAAAATGTCCTGGAACCTCTAATACTTCAATATTTGTAGGACGTATCGCCTCATGTGCATCCTGCGTTTTGTCATTTTTAGAATCCTTTGTATTTGTCGTTGTCGTTGTCTTTGTCTTTGTCTTTGTCTTTAACATAAGTCTATTTATATCTTTGTGTACATAGTCCTCCCCCCACGTCGATACCACATATTTTTTAACATCCTCCATAAATTTTAAACTAAAAACCTTGCTATCCGTTCGCATGTAAGTAATATACCCAGCTTCGTATAGTTTTTGACATATTTTCATGGTATCCTTTGGAGAGATATGGAACTCATTATTACATTGCTGCTGCAAAGAGCTTGTTATCAAAGGTAGTGGTGGTGACTGATTCACCTTTTTAATCTTTGAACAAGAATACATATGATCATGCTGGAGAGATTCCGTAAGGAAACGATACACCTCCTTCTCCTCCTCAAAAGAATGATTTAATTCAAATGGAATATTTTTAGATGTAAAATATCCATGAGTATCATATAAAATCTTACCAGGATTGGCATTTATTTCTATGTGATTATCGTATATTAGTCGCAGTGCTGGTGTTTGACACCTCCCGGCACTTAGTTTATCCTTGGAATTCCAAGAAATGTTTTTCCATAATTCTGGAGAGATTTTAAATCCAACCAAAATATCTAATATTTGTCTTGATTGTTGAGCATATACCGTATGCAAATTAATTGTAGTTGGGTTTTCAACTGCTTTACACACCGCAGTTTTAGTGATTTCATGAAATATAATTCGTTTCGTTGTTTCTACCGATAATGAAAATATATTACAAATGTGCCAAGCAATAGCCTCTCCTTCTCTATCATCATCCGTTGCTAAAATAACCTCGCGACATTTTGATATTTCTTTCTTTATTTTGGGAATTTGTGTATTTGCTTCTAGTAAAGAAAAAGCAGGAGTATAATTATTATTTACATCTATGGAGTTTAAAGAATCCAGTTTTCTTAAATGACCAAAACTAGCAATACATTTATAATTATTTCCTAAAAACGATTCTATTTTTTTACATTTTGCGGGAGACTCTACAATGATTAAAATGGGTTTCGACATGAAATGGTATACTTACTTAGTTTCGTGATTTATTTTTATATATTTTCAACTATTCATTTTCTTGTAATCTCTCCAGGTTATCACTTTAGACACTCGTTTCTCTACGGGTTCTTCTTCTGTAGAAAGATTGGATGACCTTTTTAATGCAGAATCGATATATATATTCTTTAATACCTTTCCTACCTGATAGGAACCCTCGTGTTGATCTATTTCTCCTAATTCTATTTTTTTTAAAATACTTATAAAGGTTTCCAATAATGTAACATCTATTTCATCTTTTATCAATTTGTTAAAAATATCCGTATAGTTACTAAATAAAAAATAACACTCGGTTTGACATCGCGACCTCAAATTCACATGTGTTTCCTGCGTTTTAAGTTTTTTCATTTTTTCAACATCCGATTTTATTTTTTCACTATGTTTTAATTTTCTGATCTTATTGGTTTGATCCTCAACATCATTTGTTTTAATCATTTCTTGTAGTTTTAATCTCTCAAAATCATTCATTTTTTTATAATGATATTATTATTATTATTTTTTTTCGCATATCATATAAATGAAGGTTAGATTTACTGGAGGTGCTGATGGTGGAATGGAATGCCCAGTTGGACAAAGTCCCGCAGCCTGTTCTTTAGCTGCTACACAAAGAAATGCTAATGCATTAGCCGAAATGAGTGGCGGTAGAAAATCACGTAGAAAGTCACGTAGAAATCGTAGAAAGTCTCGCGTAAATCGTAGAAAATCGAAAAGAAAGTTGAAAAGGAAAAGAAAATCGAAAAGAAAATCGAAAAGAAAATCGAAAAGATAAAAGTAAAAAGATAAATTAATAATGTAAATATATTTTATTATGAAAGATGATTTTTATTTGTCATTATTTATTATTTTCGTATTTTTAATAATCACATTTTGGGGTGTTATATTATTCCATTTTCATTTAATTAAAAAAATATGGCCAACCATAAAATGTAATCCTTTAGTCATGCCATTTGCCAGTATGTTTGGAAAAGATCCTTTAGACAATTTTACAGATTGTATTCAAAATATACAAGAACAGTCCATGGATGCCATCCTCGCTCCGTTAAATATGAATATAAACACTTTAGGTGGAATAAGCAACAGTCTCGTATTGTCTAATCTTAATGTTAGAAAAGGTTTTGAATTCTTAAGAGGTTCCTCTTCTCAATTAATTGGTTCCTCCTTTAGTGTTTTTAGTAATATACTTATAGAATTCCAAAAAATGGGATTGAACATTAAAGATACCGTAGGTAAATTAGGCGGATCCATGATAGTTCTTCTGCATGCATTAAAAGGTTCTATGATGGGAATGAAAAGTATCTGGAAAGGACCTCCTGGAGATGCACTTCGTGGTCTTGGGGGATTGTCTCAAGCTATAGGAGACTTTGACCCATTTTGTTTTTTACCAGATACTCTCCTAAAACTTCATGATAATAGTTATGTAAAAATGAAAGATATAAAACTTGGTTCTATCTTAAAAAATGGAAGTAAGGTAGAAGGTATTTTAAAACTAAACAATTTAGAAGAAAACAATACTTTTAAAGAAGAACTTTATATGTTTTTAAATGGAGAAAACAATATCCCAATTTATGTTACCGGAAAACATCTTGTTTATATAAACAATAAACTTACCTATGTTAAAAATCACCCAGACGCAAAACCAACCGAAATCAATAGCAAAGAATTATGTTGTCTCATCACAAATGACCATCATATTTCTATTGGTGATTATGTCTTTTGGGATTGGGAAGATACCCCTGAAATGACTTCACATTTAAAGTAATATTATTTTTTATAGGTTAATATTAATATGAATAATATTACCGATTCTATAAAAAATAATATATCAAGGGCTATAACTTCTGTAAAAACAAATTCAAATATGCCAGAAACTGTTGCTGATGCTGTTAAAAATAAAATTATCCAAACAAATACAAAAAAAGACCCCACTGCAACCAGTTGGTATGTTTTAATTATGTTAATTTTAGGATTTTTTATGGTTTACTATTACTATTATTTGGAAAATAATCGCGAGAAAATCAGGAAAACCTGGTCACAAAGAAAATGCTCTCCAGAAAACCTTCTAATTGCCGGATGGTTTAAACCCAATAGTTATAAAAAGACCTCATTTGAATATGTTTATGAAAATTTCATGGAATGTGCCGAAAATATTATTATAAAAGTGATACCTTTTATTTTTTTGCCCTATCAAAAAATTATGGTTAGTTTTAATAAGATTTTTAATGATATCCTTAATCTTGAATTTTCATTAAAATATAGGTCCATGGATATTCGTAAAGAACTATATAAATACTACAGTAAACTATATAGTCAAATTCAAACTATATTTGTTCCCCTGCAAAAATTAATAAACCTTTTTAAAGACTCCGTTGGTAAAGCACAAGGGATCATTATTGTAGCTGTCAAATTTTTAGAAGGAGTACTAATGGCTATTCGTGGAGCTATGATTCATTTATGGGAGCGCATTAATAAAGTGATGGTCGATATAGTATTTGTTTGGATGCCCACACTTACCACTGCAGCACTTGGTCTTATGGCACTAACAGGTGGACTGGCTTCTATACCATTAAGCACGTATATTGCTCTCAATTTAGCTATTATTGTTCCTGTTTCCGTTATGAATGTTATATATGAAAGATTTTTAATTGCATCAGTAGGATTTAAACCTATGGTTGGAATAACCACGGTAAATGGAAAATCATTTAAAAGAATGATGCAAGAGGTAATAGACTCCTTTAATCCTGCAGGTGAATTTGTGGATAAAGCTTTTGATCGACTAAAAGACGCGGGAAAAGCCGTAGGAAAATTCGCAAGTTCCACCTACAATAAAGCCAAAAAAGGTGTTAAAAATATGTTTTGCTTTGATGAAAATACCCTCGTTGAAACCACTGAAGGACCGATCAAGATAAAAGACCTGAAAATAAATTCACAGCTTAAAGATGGTTCGATTGTTACAAGCACATTTATATTAAACGCTGCTCAACAAAAAATGTATTCCTTAAATAATGTGGTTGTTAGTGGTAATCATAAAATATATTATAACCATACATGGATTCCCGTAGAAAATCATCCCCTATCAAAACCTATAGAACAATACAACGAACCCTTCATTTATTGTATTAATACAAGCAACAAAACTATTTCCATAAACAATATGATATTCAGTGATTGGGACGACCTCGATAAACAGGACCTTCGCGAATTAAACGAAAAATACTCCTCCATTTTTAATGAACCCCTTCACGAAAAGAATCTACATCATTTCCTTGAAAGCGGATTTACAGAAAACACCAACGTAGAACTTGAAGATGGAAGTATTATACCCTTTACACAGTTACAAATTAATAATGTATTATCTTCTGGAGAGATTATACTCGGGCAAGTCGAAATCAAAGCAGACGATATTCCATTATATGAATACTTTATCGAAAATAGAAAATATATCGGTGGACCCAATCTTCAAATCTTACACCACACAAACACCATACTTGATACCTTTGAACTCGTAAAAACCCAAATTCTCGAAAAAGAAAATAAATTATACCACGTAATTACAAATACAGGCACCATTACTCTTAATGGTTATAAGTTTTTAGACTATAACGGTGCAATAGAAACCCTTCTCGAACAAGATAGAAATAAATTAATGGATGTTTTGTAAATCCTATTTATACCTTTATAAATAGGATTCATTTATAATGATTAAAGATACATGGTCTGCATGAACTTATTACCCTCGTCAGGACCCTTCAATAACTTTTCAATAATCTCTTTTGTTACTGTTATTGGAAATACTACTTCTATTTTGTCCTTCTCTTCAAAAATAGATGCCCCATCTTTCATAAGACGATACAAATTTAGTTTCGTGTAAATTATCTCTAAACAACGTTTCAAATTTCTTACACCACTTTCTTTACCAGTGTATTTTTCAATGATATAATTAATCTCTTCATCTGGAATGACCACCTCATCATCCTTAAAATTGACTTGCTGCTTTATTTTAGGAAGCAAATGTTTGTTCGCAATTACTGTTTTTTCCTTGGCATTGTATTGCTTTGTAGTTATCTTATACATCCTATCTTTTAAAATTGAATTCACCTTGCTATCATCGTTATAACTGAAAATAAATAGACACTTACTTAAATTAAATTCCAATTCTGCAAAATAACGGTCCTGAAATTTGTCATTTTGCGTTGTATCCGTTAAATGTGTTAGTATTCCCGTAATTTCCTCTCCTTTCGGTGTATCACTTATCTTATCCACTTCGTCAAAATAAATTACCGGATTCATGCATTTACTTTGTATCAAAATGTCCACTATTTTACCAGGATTACTACCTTCATAGGTATATCCATGCCCCTCCAAAAAACTACTGTCTGTCGCCCCACCCAGCGCAAGAAACGCAAAGGGACGTCTCAGTATTTTACTAATCCCTTCTTTTACCAATGTTGTTTTACCCGTTCCTGGTGGACCCATCAATGCAATCGCCGTTCCCGTCGCACCTGGATTTGAAATCCATTGGCCAATCATTTGTAGTATTTGCATCTTCGCATCTTCCATACCATATACCGCATCGTCTAATATTTTCTTTGATTCCGCCATATATTCACTGCATTTTTCTATCCCCTGATCAATCGACATGGGTATACTTTCATAGCGGTTAAATGGTATCCTCATAAACATATCTACCCAGTTTTTCATTTTATAATATTCGCCCCCACCGGGCTCAATATACCGTAAAGCACTGATCTTTTTAAGCGCACACGCTTTGTAATGATCCGGGATATCTGCTTCTATTAATTGAATACGATACGGCTTATCCGACTTGATTAATTGATTCAATGATTCTGTTTTGTCAATTATTTCTTTTTGATTTTCAACTGATAATTTTTTGAAAAAGGATAATTCATTTGCATCTCCACGTTCTTTTACTACTTTTTTAAATTTTTTCATATTCTTTTCTCTTGCCTTTTTTTCACCCTTTTTTTGAAGATTTTTAATATGCGTCTTTTTCTTAGTATTAAATTCCAAAAGTTCTTTAGCCGTTTTTGAATTCTTATTTTCTTTTAGTAACTGATTTGCCATTTCACTAAATTTATCTACAACCTCCATTTCGCTTTTGAAATATTCTGTTTTAGAAATTTTCTTTTTTTGTTTTGCGATTTTACTGTTTTTTTTTTCATCTTGTTTTTGAGATTTACTCATATTTACCAATGTTTTAGCAGCCGATTTCGCCTTATCGTCCTCTTCCTCTTCCTCTTCCTCTTCCTCTACATCTATTTCTATTTCCGATTCATCATCCTCTTCCCCGTCTTCATCTTCCGTTTCTTCTTCTTCTTCATCTGTGGCAGCAATCGTAAACACAATATTAAAATTACCCATTTCCTCTTCTTCCTCCTCTTCTTCTTCCTCCTCCTCCTCCTCCTCCTCTTCCTCTTCCTCTTCCTCTTCCTCTTCCTCTTCCTCCTCTTCCCCTTCCTCCTCCTCCTCTTCTTCCTCCTCCTCTTCTTCCTCATAATCACTATCTTCTTCCGCTTCTTCTTCATGTTCCTCATCATATTTTTCAAGAGCTTCAATCATACTTTTTTTAGTAGTTAAATTTTTATCCTTGATATTTCGTGATTTAATTTCTTGACGTAATTCTTTTAAACTACATTTACTATAGGGAACATATTGAACATAATCAGGGTCATTTGCTTTATCGGTTAAAAATTTTGAAGGAAACAACTTACTTAGAAATTTTTGGTACTCAACTGTATTTATTTCCTCATCCTCCTCATCAGGACCACCGCCTTTATTACCATTACCTGAATGTTGTTTGCATTCTTTTTCTGTTTTTTTGTTTCGCAAATTATATCGGTTCTTTTTTGTGTCAGATTTCATTGTAGATATATTATAATTATTTATTACATTTTATTTATCAATTTTTTTCATAAAATTGAAAAGAATCTAAAAATTATTCTATGTTTATAATAATATGGCTAAACAAAATCATTTTAATTCAAATAGAACATCACAAATTATCGGCGTTCAATTTAGTATATTGTCACCTTCCGAAATAAGAAAAGGATCCGTTGCAGAAATTGTCTCGCGTGATACATACATTAATAATAAACCTGTCATTGGAGGATTATTTGACCCAAGAATGGGAGTTTTAGAACCGGGTCTTATATGTCCAACGGATGGATATGATTACATGAAAACCCCTGGTTATTTTGGACATATTGAATTAGCAAGACCCGTGTTTTATATTCAATATTTAAGCACAGTTATTAAAATACTAAGATGTGTATGTTTTAAATGCAGTAAACTATTAATATCCAAAGAAAAATATGAAAAAATATTAAAAGAGCATTCTTATGAAGCCCGCTGGAATATGATTTTTCAACTTGCAAGTAAAGTAAAAAGATGTGGTGATGATACAGAAGATGGATGCGGATGCAAGCAACCCCATAAAATTAAAAAAGAAGGACTTGCAAGTTTATTTGCGGAATGGGATAATTTACCAAATGATAATACAGATACAAAAGATAAATTAAATATTAAATTATTTCCGGAAACCATCATTAAAATGTTTAGACGTATAAGTGATGATGATATTGCATTTATGGGTTTCAGTCCCATATTTTCAAGACCGGATTGGATGATTTGTCAAGTTCTTGCAGTGCCTCCACCATCTGTTAGACCTTCTGTTAAACATGATGCTCAACAAAGAAGCGAAGATGATATAAGCCATATCTTAGTAAATATTATAAAGGCGAATAATACCCTGAAAGAAAAAATCAACATAAATGCTCCCTCAAATATTATTGATGATTGGACCACACTTTTGCAGTATTATGTTGCCACCATGGTAGATAATAAAATTCCTGGAGTTGCATCTGTTGCTCAGCGTTCCGGACGACCCCTGAAATCCATCAAAGAACGAATCAACGGTAAAACAGGACGAGTGCGTGGAAATTTAATGGGTAAACGAGTAGATTACTCCGCTCGTTCGGTAATCACTCCTGACCCAAATTTATCTATTGAAGAACTAGGTGTTCCTTTGAAAATAGCAAAAAATTTAACAAAACCAGAAACCGTAAATGATTTTAATAAATCATTTCTTATGAAATTACTTAAAAATGGTCCCGACAAACACCCCGGAGCAAAGATTTTACAGAAAAAAAATGGAGAAAACATCTCTTTACGATACGTAGATAGAGATTCTTTAACTCTTGAAAATGGGGATATTGTTCATAGACACCTTATGAACGGAGATGGAGTATTATTTAATAGGCAACCCACACTTCATAGAATGAGCATGATGTGTCACAGTGCGCGTATTATGCCACAAGCAGACACATTTAGATTAAATGTTGCTGTAACCAAACCCTATAATGCAGATTTTGATGGAGATGAGATGAATCTTCATGCCCCACAAAGCATACACGCAGAAATAGAATTAAAAACCTTGGCAAACGTTTCATATCAATTGATTAGTCCCGCTAATAATCAATCCATTATTGGTATATTTCAGGATTCACTTCTTGGTATCTATCGTTTCACACGAGAAATAGGTAAACACAATACTTTTAATCAAAGAGACTTAATGAATTTGCTTATGCCAATACGAAATATTGATGTAACTAAACTTAAATCATCCGTTACCGCGTTTGATATTATTAGTCAAATACTACCTCCTTTATCTTTAAAATATAAAACAAAACAGTTTGGAGATGATGAAGATTTTAAAACATCAAATAATGTTCTTGAAATTATAAACGGTAAACATGTTCGCGGACAAATTCAAAAATCCATTCTTGGCGGAGGCGGAAAAGGACTAATTCAAAGGATTTGCAATGATTTTGGTAATATACAATCCAAAGAATTTATTGATAATATACAGAATATTGTAAATGAATATATGAAACAAAGCGGTTATAGTGTAGGTATTAGTGATTTAATTGCCGATAATAAAACAAATCAAACCATTATTGATAAAATCATAAGTAAAAAAAAAGAGGTGCAGGCCTTAATTGATGAAACCAGACTTGGAGTTTTTACAAACAACACGGGAAAAACAAATGAAGAACAGTTTGAAACCGAGGTAAATGAAATATTAAATGCCGCCACGGAGGACGCCGGCAGAATTGGTCGTAAAAGTTTGTCTCAAGATAATAGATTTGTAATCATGGTAAATGCGGGTTCCAAAGGTTCCGATTTGAATATTTCACAAATGATATCTTGTTTGGGTCAACAAAATGTCGACGGAAAGCGAATTCCTTACGGTTTTGAGGGTCGCACATTGCCTCATTATTCTAAATTTGATGATTCTCCTAATGCAAGAGGATTCGTTGAGAATAGTTTTATTAGTGGTTTAACTCCTCAAGAATTATTCTTTCATGCTATGGGAGGCAGAACAGGACTCATTGATACGGCCGTTAAAACGTCGCAAACGGGATATATTCAAAGGCGACTCATTAAAGGATTGGAAGATTTAATGGTTCATTATGATATGACCGTTAGAAATAATAAAGGTAAAATCGTTCAATATTTATACGGTGATGATGGATTTGACCCCATTAAAATTGAAAATCAAAAGTTGCAACTGGTAGATATGAAGATAGAAGAAATATACGCACACTTTGAAATGCCAAGTGATAACCTAAAAGATAAAATATTTACGACATCGTATACAAAACCAACCCTTAAACGAATTAAAAAACAAGAAGAAGATATGAAAAAACGTTGCAAATCACTTATCGATGAGTGCATTCACCTTCAAAAAGAAATCATTGAAAATGTCTATCAAAACAAAAGCAATAATGATGTTCAATTGCCTATAGCATTTTCGTATATTATTAATAATACAAAAAATCAACATAATATTCAAAGTAATTCCATGGTAGATATAACTCCCTATGAAGCCTTACAACTACTTGATAATACTATGAAAAATCTTGAAAAAATAACATATTGTAAACCGAATCCACTTTTTAGAGTGATGTATTACTTTAGTTTAACCCCAAAAGAAATCCTGATGATTAAAAGATTTAACAGAAAAGCCTTAGTATTACTACTTTCTCAAATAGAATATTATTACAAAAAATCAATTGTTGCTCCTGGAGAAATGGTAGGCATGATCGCCGCGCAATCTATAGGAGAACCTACCACACAAATGACACTAAATACCTTTCATTTTGCCGGTGTTGCAAGTAAATCTACGGCCACGCGTGGAGTTCCTCGTGTAGAAGAAATCTTATCGCTGTCTTCATCGATTCAAAAACCGTCCATTACTATATATCTTAAAGAAGATGACCAACTTAGTAGAGAGCGAGCTCTTGCTATAGCTAATAATATTGAAAACACAAGATTGGTAGATGTAGTTCAAAATGTTCAAATCTGTTTTGATCCAAATGAAGACGAAACCCTTATTCATGATGATGCCATGTCGTTATCTTTATATAATAAATTTGAAAAAATGATTGATGAATGTAGTGGTATAGTTGCCACTCAAAAACAAAAATCAAAGTGGATTTTGAGATTTATCATTGATAAAGAAATTCTTTTGGAAAAAAATATTACCATGGATGATATTCATTTTGCAATTAAAAATTCATATAAAGACGAGATTAGCTGCGTATTTAGTGATTACAACTCGGATGAGCTTGTTCTTCGGGTAAGAATAAATAAAATCATTCCAAATAAAAAAAATAATGGTTCTATTAGTCCCCTTGATCAAGGTGACCAAATTTATTATCTTAAAAACTTTCAACAGCAAATCATGGATAATATTATACTTCGAGGCGTGAAACATATTAAAAAGGTTCTTCTTAGAAAAAATCAGGGAGTTCTTATTTATAATGAAGGGAAATATACTAAAAAAGACACATGGGTGCTGGATACGGTAGGAAGTAATTTAGTAGATGTTCTTGGATTAGGCTATATTGATAAAACAAAAACATATAGTAATAATATTCCCGAAATATATGAAACCTTTGGAATTGAAGCAGCAAGGCAATCCATTTATACAGAATTTCAGGAGGTTCTAGAAGATAGTGGCACTTATATTAATGAACATCATCTTAATATGTTGTGTGACAGAATGACCAATAGCTACAAAATGACGTCTATTTTTAGACACGGAATTAATAATGATAACATTGGACCTATGGCAAAAGCCTCTTTTGAAGAAACTCCTGAAATGTTTCTTAAAGCCGCCAGGCATGCAGAATTAGATATTATGCGAGGAATATCCGCGAATATTATGTGTGGGCAACAAGGATACTACGGAACAAACATTTGTGATTTATATCTTGATATTGAATCGTATAAACACCTCGAAGCTCAATCCGTAGAAATCCAAGATGAAAGCGAAGAAATTAAACAATTATTTGAAAATCTAGATAATCCAGATGATCCTTGTTCTAAATCGAATATAACTATTAAAAATAATATTGCAAACATTGGAACCATTGATACCGGAAATGATGATTTCATGGTTAATTTTTAAAGTATAAACAACATAAAGTATTCATATTATAATATATAATATAATATGAATCGAAAAAGAATAAATCAAAAAAACATACATTTTAATTCTATTAAAAGAGAACCATTATCTATTTATATACTTAAACGAATCGCACCTGCATATAAAAACGACATAATAGACCCATTTAATTCTTCTTTTTTTACGTATCCATTTAAACCTACCTCTACCTTTTCCATTGAATCTTTTTATTTATCCGCTTTTTATTATAAAAATAAAATGGAAATATACAAGGAATTACGTAACAATTTATTTGTTAGTGAAAAACAAAAATTATATTTAAAAGATATATTTTTTAAATTACAGTTCATCCTTAGAAATTTAAATTTATTTTCTAGAAAAATAATGTATCGCAATAAGTACCGCATCAAAATACATAATCACAATGAAGACCTGAAACTTATTTCCTTGGATTCATACCATCCGCGGTTTATCATAGAAATAACAGAAAATAGAACTATATATAAATTTGTTATATTTGATTTACTTGAAATTATTAGGTCTAGTCTTACCTATACCTATGCTTTGTTTTGCGAACCAAGAAAACCAAAAAACCCATTTACAAATTTAGAGATATCTGATGCAAATCTATATAATATATATTTTTTTGCAAAACAATTAGATATTATATTTTGTATCCTTTTTCATGCCTTTTATAAATCAAAATTTAATACAGAAACCTTTCTTCTTGATTATGAACCCATGATTCGAGACAATATCATAGAAAATTTTTATAAAAATTCCTCAGAAACTAAAAAATATAAAGATTGTATAGAATTTTTGGAAGTATATAAAAAATCAATGAAAGGCATTATTATACATAAAGATTTTCCCAAAAAACTTATCTATGAGAAGTTTAAACCTTTTTTAAAAATGAATTTATATATACAATACTCATATAGTCCATCAAAACGCATATATTATAAAAAACTATTGACAAAGTCCTTGCGTTTATTTGTAAAAGAAAATCCTATGTTTGGAAGAATTATTATTAAACCAAAAATACAATCCAAATTTAAGTTTTTAAATAATATTCCACAAAATCAAACCTTAACGCAAACCATCATTCAAAATCAACCCGAAAATCAAAACTATATTATACGAAATTATAATCATTCATTTAACACTTCACATGATTACGCAGAAGAAGTTTCACAAAGTTCATCTCCGGTTGATTCGCAAGACCCTGCAGAAATCTCTGCAGAAATGGCGGCAGATCTTGTTGCAAATGCTATTACCAGTGTGAATGCTAATATCAGTGGAAATGTGATTTCAAATGCAAACACTATAACAAATCAATCACCCGATTCCGTATCGCCTGATTCAGAAGCATCCGATTCAGAAGCATCCGGTTCCGTATTACCCGATACGGAAGTATTTGATGATGAAATATCCGGCGATGAAATATCCGGCGATGAAGTATTCGATGATGACCCCCCCACGAATGAGTATGTTCAAGAAAACACGATGGATTATGATTCCTCATAATTTTATGACAAATTTTTTATATTTTGCTTTATAATTATTTAAATAATTTATTAAAAGGTTTTCTCCTTTATTTTCTTGATAATTATTTAAAAGTATAGACTGCGATTCTCCCATTAGTTTTGACAGGTCTATGCGCATTTCATCATTTTCATTTACAATAACCATATATTCGGGATATTTACTTGTTGCATCTCTCCCAAGATAAGACATAGAACTTGGTCGTATAATGTAAAAGGATTGCGATGAATCATCCTGATATAATATTTTATGCATTCCATCACCATACTCCATCTTTTTAGAAGAAAGTATTATTGTAGGTATTTGAAAATAAACCACCAGTATCCATAAATCAATTATGGTTAAAAAATACTCGTTAGATTTTATATAGTTTTCGATTGTTATCTCACCCTTGAATATTTTCTTATAATCATTTTTTTTACCCTCTAAACGCAATATGTCTTTTATTTTATTTAAATAACTTTTATAAGTTGTCGTATATTCTTTCCATAGTATTGCTTTTAATGATGCAATAGTCTCTGTAATATTATTATCTTTTAGTATATCTATTAGCATATTAAATCCACAGTTTACTTGTTTTAAATAGATAATCTCTTTGAACCCAGAAGGAAAAGTGGCCACCCATTTACCTTTTATTGCCTTGATTTTACTTTTACATACTAGTTTTAATTTTTTCTTATTTGGTTTGGCTAAATCAGTTACGTTGTTATTTTTAGTGTAATTCGATACAGCTTGTCCTTTATCATAGACATATTTATTCTTTTTATTTGTAACCATGTTCTCAAACAATTCCTGCGATAATTCACTTTGATATAATAACATTTCATTGCTCGTTAAATTATAATTTGTATTTTGATACGATAAATATAGTGTTTCATCAAATAAATATACCCTTATTCGGTTAAAACGAATAAGTTCATCTGCCATTTTCTCATAGAAAAACTCTTCATTGTCTATGTCGGCATTTAATAAATTGGTTTTGGGAATAAGTATTTTACATTCCCCTGTTTTTGCTTTAATACAATAGGGTTTATCGCAGTTTTCATTACATAAAGTAACCTCTTCTATCGCCATCAATAACTCCGTGTCATAATCTATAAAATCAATATGCAAAGACATTATATCCATTAATTTTTGAATTACCTGTGTTAGTTTTTCACGATAAAGAACCGCTTTTGAATCAACGATTTCAATAAGCTCCGTTTTTAATAGTCTGTTTTCTAAACTGTTTAATTGTATTCTTAGCATATTTCGAAAAACATTGAAGAAATTATTCTGTAGTTTTAACATTTTAATATAATTCTCTCTTTCAACATCTTTATCTGTGCTATTCAGCGTTTTTAAATCTGTAATGATATGATTTGAATGCAGAATAGTAGGATAGTCTGGATCTTTGTTTTCCTCCGGAGGATTGATTTCGATAAATTGATTTGTTTCCGTTAATATCCCCACCACCAATCCGTCTTCTTCTATCTTGTTTCTAGGACTACATAATATATTCTTATTCGCCTTTTTCATTTCTGTTAAAAATTCTATAGTGCTATCATAATTGGTCCACTCTACTTCATCTACAAATTGAATATCCATGTCGTTTAACATACTACTTGGATAACAAGGTAGATATCCTTGTATTCCATTGTATGTTACACCTAAACCTATTATTTTATTGTCATAATTTAACGCCTGATATTCAATGCTTGTATTAGGTATAGTATTTAATAGTTTAACTAATTCCCCAGCTGTAATGTTTTTAACATATTCATTTGCATTTAATTTACTATCTATTACCCCACAATAGTTATTTGTATATTCCTTGATTTTTTCAAGTAAAATCTGTATATTACTCATTAATGTATCATCTCTTAATTTAAACATTTTTTTTATTTCTACTTGTTTTTCTATATCTTTATACGTATAAATTGGTTCATAATAATTATTTTTTTTCATTAATATCACACAAGGTTTATTAATATCAAATAATTCATTTGAATAAACGCCCGTTGGACATAAAACTTCCACATTATCTGTAACATCATCATTTGGAATATTTATAATAATTAAATTTAATCCTGTTATAAACAGTTTATTATTTGGAACACACACTATATCCCATAAATATTTATGATCGATTTCAACTTCATCATCCGTTAAAAACTTTTTAAAATTCACATACGCATTAATTGCATTTCTAAAAAAACTCATTTTTTCCTTATTACTTATTGCACCTTTGTATAAAATACTATCATTGTAATCATCCACCTTTAATTCTTCGGGTGAGTTCTTATGTTTATTGAACATTTTTACAAGATTGCCATTTTGATATTTGATAAATAAATCTAAATCCACAGAATCCTTTATAAATTCTTTCATTTGAATTATACTTGGTATTTGTTTTATTCCTATAATATTCACATATATGTCCGCCAAACAGGCAACGAAAGACTGAGATGGATGATTTTCCACCCCATGCCTTAAAACACATTCCACAAAAGGTTTCGGTTTTTTAGTTATGTCATTCATCATAAATGAAGCGTTTTTAACATTAAAAAATAATTCAAGAGATATTGGTAAATATCCCCACCTATTTGCTTCTAATGGAAATTTTTCACTACCTTTTATGTATTCATCTATATCCTCCGCCATTACTCTTTTTTTCTTTTTTAATACTACATCTTCTGAACATTCTTGTCTTTTTTGCACCTGAGAAGCACTATCCCATTTTTTAAAACAACAAGGAAAACAGTCCCCCTTTAAAGTATACCCTGGATGATGTTCTATATATTTATTATCTTTATCCAGATGTTGTTTTGGATAAAAAAAATGGTATATGGATTTTCCTTTTGGAACTGTTTTTGAACCAAAAGGTATAATTGCATCTCTACCGCCACATTCTCCACTATCTACTTGTTCTTGGGTAAGACTACGATTTGTTTTAAGACACCAGTATCTTGGACATATATAATGATACTTTTTATCTCCAACGACCTTTTTAATTGAATGTGTATAAGACCCCTTATGATATGTATCAATTGCCTTTTTTTCTTCGTCCGTAATAATAACCGGCTGTCTATTATAATTTGTTTGACATGCCCGCGAATATGCATTGTAATTTTTATCATCCGGTTTAACAAATAATTCAGGCCGGACATGTGATAACCGTTTATGCACGAAAAAATCTGGACCCTTTAATGGACTACCCTCTATGTTTTGAACCTCATATACATTTTCTGGTTCTATTGTGGGCTTCGCCACTGGTGGCTGCACGGGTGTATCTGTTGTTTCTTCCGTGGATTCTTTTGCAAATGATTTCTTTAAGTCTTTATAAGATTCTTGGTAAACAACATCCGAATCTTCTTTTCCAAATACTTGTTCTTGTGCCATTTCACCGAGTTTTAATGCCTGTTCCTGAGCATTAGAGATATTTTGCTGTATATTTGATAATTGTCTATTTGTATCATCTACTATATTTTTTTGAAGTTCTATTGCCCCATCTTGTATATTATTACCTTGTTGAGTAAGCGTTTCCATTACATTTTCTTGTGTTGTTTTTATTTCGTTTTGTAAATCAGTTGCCTGTTCATTTATTGTATTCGTTGCCGTTTCTTGTAAATCCTTTACCTGGTTATTCATTATAGTGGTTGCCGTTTTTTGTAAATCATTTACCTGGTTATTTATTGTATTCACCGCCGTTTCTTGTAAATCATTTACCCGTTCATTTATTGTATCCGCTGCCGTTTTTTGTAAATCCTTTGCCTGTTTTTGCGCCGCTTCAATAAATTCGTTTATAGGTGTTCCATCCTTATTTTCTTTCGTCGGTTCTACTTCCTCTTTATTTGATTCAATCACATCACCCATTTCAATATCCTCATCATCCAACTCTATCTCCTCTCCAAATTCTATATCGTCGTCATCTAAGTCTATGTCATCGTCATCGTCATCGTCATCGTC
>CEQL01340024.1_pt1 | contig 18746 bp, 18 predicted proteins | sample 356281 | NCBI WGS metagenome assembly CEQL01 (sample SAMEA2621203, study PRJEB7988) | marine metagenome | biome: marine biome (ENVO:00000447); feature: surface water layer (ENVO:00002042); material: "saline water (ENVO:00002010), including plankton (ENVO:xxxxxxxx)" | depth 5 m
TCTATATCTGAGTAGAGGTATGTGTTATAAGCCACAGTGACTCCTGACATAACCTTTTCATTTTCAATATTTAATGATGTCATCAGATCGCCTGAGTCAATATTTATCATCTCAACTGCTTCATCACCCACCAAATAAACTCCACTACCACTTATATCAAAGAACTTGCTAGGCTGAATGTTGTCACCAAAAAATTGGTAAGTAATTATTGGAGTTACAACTTCTCGTGACCATGCTTGTGATGCAAACTCATCATAATCACCATTCAGAGCCGTTGGTGCTCTAGGGTCCTCATTGATCAAACCAAGAGTCTGACAACCAGTCAAAAAAATGATTGAAAATAATTTAAGAGTATTTTTCATTATCTAGGTCTTTTTAAATTAATTAAATTCTTTTGTGTTTCATCAGTATTTGCTGATATTGCAAGATCGTAATTTTCATTAGCAAGCTCATTTTCACCAAAATACTTATAAAAATCCCCTGCCAATTCATAGAACGATGCATCTCTATTATTTCCCATCTCAAGAAATTTGGCACCGTTTTCATAATCGTCAATTTCCATATAAATTCTGACAATATTTTCCCTAAATTGTTCCAAAACAATGTTCTTGGTTTGGAGATTCATGTTGCTTTCTTTTGTTTTTGAATATGCATCTTCAAACAAGGTTGCTCCCAGTGTTAGGTTGTCCTCATCTATAGCTTTTTTCGCAAGAACTGTTTTAACAATTATTTCGTAACCAACTTCATTAAAATTCAGGTCTGAATTGCTTAATAATGATTCAGCACTAAGTTCAGTATTAGCTAATCTCTCATTAACACTAATGAATTTTTTAAAATCCTTCTTATTCTGCTCTTCTGAAAGGTATTGATTGAAAGATAGGGCTGCATAAATCACAACAACAGCTGCCACTGTCCCAATGAAATATTTGTTCTTAATGAAATTTAAAATTTGATCAACCACTAAAGTACTCCAATAATTCTTTTTCGCTTAACTCAAAACTTTTATTTAATTCCAAATCTTTTAATTTGAATTTAAGGCTTTTTTGTTCCTCTTGGCCGACTATCATAACAAATTTAAAGCTTTGGGAATCAGCTTTTTTTATTTGTTTTGAAAGATTTGCATTTCCAAGATAAGTTTCGATTTTTAAGTTACTGGAATTTTTTCTGATCTGGTAAGCAATTTTTTGTGCAAAACTTTTTGACTCTGCATCCAGACTACCAATAAATATGCCTCCAGATTGCTTGGGTTCATTAATTATTTCTGAAAGTCTATCAATTCCAAGAGCAAACCCTGTAGCTGGTAGCTTCTTACCGCCTAAATTTTCTATTAAGTTATCGTATCTGCCGCCACCTAAAATTGCATTCTGTGCACCAAGCTCGCTAGATATGTACTCGAAAACTGTTCCAGTGTAATAATCAAGGCCTCTCACAAGATTTTCATTAATTTTAAAATCAACTCCTGCATCTAAAAGCTTTTTTTGGATATCTTGAAATTTCTCTTTTTGTTCCTTGTTAAAAAACTCTTTAATCTTTTTGACATCTTTAAGAATCTTCTTAATGTTTTCATCCTTCGAGTCTAATGCTCTAATTGGATTTCTTTGTAATCTGAAATAAAGCTTTTCATCAACTGTATCTTTGAAGTCTTTTAGGAAATTGCGGAGGTATTCTCTATATTTTTCTAATGTATCTGCGCAACCAATGTAGTTAATTTGCAGTTCAGCTTTAACATTAAGTTTTTCAAGAATGAGGTTTGCAACCTGAATTACTTCAATATCAGCATTCGAACTTGGATCTCCAATTAATTCAGCACCAGCTTGATAAAATTGTCTTTTTCTTCCTTTTTGTGGCCTTTCATATCTGAACATAGGGCCAATGTAAAAATACTTTTTTATTTCATCATTATCTAAGCCATTTGTGACAAGTGCCCTTACAATACCTGCTGTTCCTTCCGGCCTCAAGCACAATAAGTCCCCTTTTCTATCCTCAAATTCATAGACTTCTTTTTGAACAATATCTGATGTATCACCAGCCGATCTTTCGAATAATGACTTATTTTCTAAAATTGGTGTTCTAAATTCTTGGAAATTAAATGATCTGAAGATTTCTGTGCACACGTCTTCAACAAAAGAAATTCTATTCATTTCTTCGGCATATAAATCAGGCATTCCCCTTATTGTTTTTAAATCTTTCATTGTTTTAATATTGTATTACTTTTTTGCTCAGCAATTTTCATTACCTCTTTTACAAGGGACTTTTCTAAATCTTCTGTATCTACTTTATATGCTGGCTTTCCTTTTAAGTAGATTAAATGTTGAGGTGATGCACCTGTCACTCCAACATCTGCTACTTTTGATTCACCAGGACCATTTACATAACAACCTATTACAGCAAGAGTGACTTCTTCTTTAATCTCAGAAAGTTCCGTTTCCAACTTATTAACAGTTTTAATTACTTGGAAATTCTGCCTTGAGCAACTTGGGCAGGCGACAATTTTCACACCTCTTGATCTAAGTTTCAAGGACTTTAACATCTCCCAACCAACCTTGACTTCGTCAATAGGATCAGAGGCCAAAGAAATGCGAATAGTATCTCCTATTCCTTGCATCAATAATATTCCGAGTCCAATAGAAGATTTAACTGTGCCAGTTTTTAGAGACCCGGATTCTGTAATTCCAAGATGAAGTGGCTGATCAATTAAATCTGATATTTTTTGATAACTCTCAACAGCCATATAAATATCTGAAGATTTAATGCTGAGCTTAAAATTATCGTAGTTAAACTTTTCTAAGATTTTGACATGACGCATTGCTGATTCAACTAATGCATCCGAGTTTGGTTCGCCATACTTTAGCTGAAGATCTTTTTCCAGTGAGCCCGCATTGACCCCTACTCTTAAAGGTATATTTTTGTCTTTAGCAACATCAATGACTTCTTTAATTTTCTTCTCAGATCCAATGTTTCCTGGGTTAATACGAACACAATCAACTCCGTATTTCATAACTTTTAGTGCAATCTTGTGGTCAAAATGAATATCAGATACTAAAGGAATATTTGTTAGCTGTTTGATATTTTTAAAAGCTTCAGCAGCTTCCATAGAGGGAACAGAAACCCTAACAATGTCAGCACCAGCTTCTTCAAGATCATTAATTTGTTTTACTGTTGCTTCAACATCTGTTGTTTCTGTGTTGGTCATTGATTGCACAGAAATTGGAGCATCGCCACCCACAGCAACGTCACCAACCCAGATTTTTTTTGTTTTTTTTCTTTTTGGGATTAGAGGTTCCACATTAACTTTTAACCAACAATTTCTGAATCATCAAAAAAGTATGCTATTTCTCTAGCTGCACTTTCTGGAGAATCTGATCCATGGACAGCATTTGCATCAATAGTTTCAGCAAAATCAGATCTGATTGTGCCAGGGTCTGCTGTCTCTGGATTAGTGTCACCCATAAGCTCTCTATTTTTTGTAATAGCATTCTCGCCAGCTAAGACTTGAACAACAATTGGTCCAGAAGTCATGAATTCAACTAGAGCATCAAAAAATGGTCTGCCCTCGTGTTCTGCATAAAACCCTTTAGCCTTTTCATCATTTAGATGAATCATTTTTGCAGCAACAATTTTTAAACCTGCTGATTCAAAACGGTCTAATATTTTTCCAATGACATTTTTTGAAACCGCATCAGGTTTCACAATTGATAGTGTTTTTTCCATTATTCTTTCTCCTTTATCCAATTATATTGGATTGATTCTAATATTTTTTCGTTGCATCGATCTGGGTCATCATCAAAATCTTCTAAAGACATTACCAAACTTCTAAGATCAACAAAACTAATCCATTGAGGATCAATATCCGGATGTTTTTCATAGAGCTCTATAGCAATATCTAAAGTGTCCACCCATTTAAGCATGTTATGTTAACTCAGAAACTTGGTTAATTGTATATTTAGGTATCTCTACAACTGTGAGGTCTGATACAGGGTAAGCTTGGCAACTTAATCTAGATGTTGATTGAAGACCCCATGCTTTGTCTAGGAGATCTTCCTCTTCATCAGAGGCTTCATTTAGATCATTAAAACCCTCTTTGATAATAACGTGGCAAGTAGTGCATGCACATGCTTTTTCACAGGCATGTTCAATCTTTAAACCATTTCGCAGACAAGCATCAAGGATAGATTCATTTGGGTTTGCCTCTATCATCATGCCATCAGGGCATATAACTTCATGAGGCAGTACTTTTATCTTTTTTTTTTGCATCCTCTAGGATTTCCTCATTTAAATCATTTACTGTAAAACTTTCCCCACATCCGCAAACCGCGCTTGCATTTGGATTTAAAAATTTAACACCCTGGTTTAAGCCTTCAATAGTGAAATCTACTTGACTGCCTTTGATTATTTCTACTGAATCTGAGGGAATATAAAATTCAATGCCATCTATCTCTATTTTATGATCAGATTTATTTAGTCTGTTGGTAAACTCGAAGTAGTAAGAATAGCCGTTGCACCCCATTTTTTTGACGCCCAGTCTGACTTTGTTTTCTTTGCCTTGCAACGAAACCTTGTGTTTGAAATGCGCTAGAGCTTTTGTAGTAAAGTTAATTAAATCAGGCTTATGTTTTTTTGGATTCATAATCCGCTATTGCCCTCTTAATGCTGTCTTCTGCTAAAACACTACAATGGATTTTAATTGGAGGAAGTTCGAGCAGATCAGCTATTTCTCTGTCTTTAATTCCTTTTGCTTCTTCAAGAGTTTTGCCTTTTAGCATCTCTATCATTTGTAAGCTTGATGCAATTGCAGAACCACATCCATAAGTTTTAAATTTGCAGTCTGTAATAATGTTGTCATCATCAACTTCTATCTGAAGTCTCATTACATCACCACATGCAGGGGCACCAACCATGCCTGTGCCTACATTCTTTGCGTTTGGGTCTAAGCGACCTACGTTATGAGCTGCAGGATTATTTAAAGTGTCCTGAAATTTTTTTATAACTTTTCTTGAATAAGCCATAGTCTTTTAATGGGGTATCCACTCCACTTTTTCAAGGTCTACTCCATCTTTAAACATATCCCATAGTGGGGAAAGTTCTCTGAGTTGAGCAACTACTTTTTTCGTTGTTTCGGCAACAGATCTTACCTCTTCTTCTGTTGTAAAACGGCCAAATGAAAATCTTATTGAGCTATGCGCTAGTTCGTCCGGTCTGCCAAGTGCTCTTAATACATATGAAGGCTCCAAACTTGCTGAGGTGCATGCTGACCCAGAAGAAACTGCTACATCCTGAAGAGCCATTATCAAAGACTCTCCCTCAATATAAGCAAAGCTAACATTTGTAATATTGGGCACTTTGTTTTTTTCATTTCCGTTTAAGAAAATCTCTTCAATTTCAGATATCTCTTTATAAAAAATGTCTGAAAGTTTTTTAATATGCTTATTGTCTTTTTCCATTTCATCTTGTGCTATTTTAAATGCTTCACCCATTCCAACAATCTGATGCGTTGCAAGCGTTCCAGATCTAAACCCTCTTTCATGACCTCCGCCATGGATTAGTGCTTCAAGCCGTACTCTTGGTTTTCTTCTCACATAAAGAGCACCTACACCTTTAGGGCCGTATGTTTTGTGGCCGGAAAAGGACATCAGATCAACATTTAGGTTAGACAAATCTATATTTACTTTTCCCGTACTTTGAGCTGCATCAACATGAAAGATAATATTGTTTTCTCTTGTGAAATTACCTATTTCCTCAATATCTGTAACTGAGCCCAATTCATTATTTATATGCATCAAAGAAACAAGAATAGTTTCGTCTTTAATATGTTTTTTAAGCATATCTAGAGTTATAACTCCATCTTCATTTGGGTCTAGATAAGTAATTTCAAACCCTTCTCTTTCGAGCTGTCTGCATGGATCTAAAACAGCTTTATGCTCTATTTTAGATGTAATAATGTGATTGCCTCTATCTTTGTAGAAACGTGCTGCACCCTTTATTGCTAAATTATCAGATTCCGTAGCTCCTGAGGTCCAAACAATCTCTCTTGTGTCTGCATTCACCAAGGATGCAACTTGCATTCTCGCTCTCTCAACTGCTTCTTCAGCTTTCCAACCAAATTCATGAGATCTTGATGCTGGATTACCAAAATTGCCATCAAGCTTTAAACACTCATACATCTTATCAGCCACTCTAGGGTCAACAGGAGTTGTAGATGCATAATCAAAATATTTTAAGTCTTTCATGTAATATATAAGTATAGTTCAATGTGGTTTTTTAAACCAAATTTATATAGAAATGCCCAGTTTATGGGCAACAATTTGGTAAGATTCAACAACATCACCAAGATCTTTTCTGAATCTATCTTTATCTAAGCTTTCGCCTGTCTCTTTGTCCCAGATTCTGCACCCATCTGGAGTAAACTCGTCACCAAGAATCAGTCCCTCTGAATGTCTACCATATTCAACTTTGTAATCAACTAGTATTAATCCAGCATTATCAAACAAGGAGCATAGCAATTCATTGATTTTAAACGTCAACTCTTTCATTTTATCGATTTCTTCTTGTGTGCCCCATTCAAAAGCAATGATGTGGTTGTCATTAATTAATGGGTCGCCCAATTCATCGTTCTTAAGAAAAAATTCAAAAAGTGGATTTTCAAATTTCAGACCCTGCTCTACCCCGAGCCTTCTGCAAAGTGATCCTGTAGCAATGTTTCTAACCACACACTCAACTGGCAACATGTCTAAGCTTTTAACAAGACTTTCATTATTTGATGTTTCTTTCAAAAAGTGTGTGTTGATTCCATTATCAGAAAGGTATTCCATTATGAAAGCGTTAAATCTGTTATTAATTTCCCCTTTTCCTTTAAGAGCCTCGGTTTTTTTTCCGTCAAATGCTGATGTATCGTCTCTATACACCATTAAGAGCTCACCATTATTGCTGGTGCTGTAAAGGGATTTGGCTTTTCCTTCTGATAGTAGTTCTTTTTTTTCGATCATGATAAAGATTCGTTTATATTATCAACTAATTCGTCAACAGAAACTTCTGTTTGTGATAATTTCTTAAATTCAAGCAATGTGTCACCGGATGAATCTGAAAAAATCAATTCATAATCAGCTTCAGCTTCATCTTGAATTATTGGGTTAATTAAATTCTGGAAGAAATTTCTATTTGAATTTTTTGCTTTAATTTGAATATATTTAAGCTCCCTATTTGTATCCACTACTTCGTAATCAGTTTTTTCAATTGCCCGAGAAATGGCTGACCAAGTACGATCAAATGGAAGTTTAAATTCAATACCTATTTCTTTTTGCACATAAACTATTCGAGCTTTCTTATTTAGATTCAAAGATTGTGCAGCTATTGAATTTCCCTCATAACCTGGAAGATTTATGGACAAATAAGCTGCCATATCTTCAAAGAGCTCTTGAGCTTTGCTCTGGTTACTCTCATCTAGCAAATAAACCTCAGAGCTATTATTTTTAATACCATGTTCTAAAGTTAGCTCCACAAATTCATTGTCGACATTCTTTGCTTCAATTTTACCTTCTGAAGGCTCCTCTTTACTCAAGTCGTAATTTCTATATGCCAGATAATCTTTTATCAAAGGCCAAGACTTGGATGGCAAAGCTTCTAAGTAGATCCAATATATTCCCCCAAGCCTTCTGACTTCAACATTCTCAGAGCCTTGCGATGAGAAAATTTTCTTTGGTCTTGGGATTTCACCTTCTCTTATAAAAGTTTCTGCTTTTGGAGGGAAAGGGAAATCATTTGAAGTTTCCATTGCTTCAAAGTCTGTCTCAACTGGTTGTTCAGCAGTTTCGGAAAAACGTTCATTTGGGTTATTTCTCTCCAGAAGACATCCATCCTCTGGGCAGTAAGCACTAGTATTTTCGTTAGATGAACACCCAATTATAAGTAGTGCAATTAAAAAAATGTTAAATACTGATGAACGCTTCATAAACTTTTTTCCTAAAACTCTCTGATAAAGGATGTAATGGTAACCTAAGATTATTCTTTAGTAGAGACATTTTTTCAAGTAGGAACTTACATGGACTTGGACTAGCTTCAATGAACAATAGTTCATATAAATTTGTATAGCTTTGATTTTTATCTAGGGCAGCAGAGTATTGCCCATCTAGACATAAATCACTTAATTCTTTTATTTGCTTAGGAATAACGTTTGCTGCAACTGAAATAACCCCATCGGCACCAATTTTCATGAAATCTACAAAAGTTGGATCGTCACCAGAGAGGAGGTTAAATTCAGGCTGAAGCCTTTTCAGGTCTGCCAATTCTTCAAGCCTTTCAATAGAATTTACAGCTTCCTTAATCCCAACAATATTTTCATTTTGAATTAATTTCTTTGTTGTAGCTGGCAACAAATCAACTCCTGTTCTACCAGGAACGTTATAAAGCGTAATCATTGATTGAGTGTTTGCTAACTCGGTAAAATGCAGTTCAAGACCAGTTTGTGATGGTTTATTGTAATATGGTGTTACAGCAAGGCATTCTGTAATCCCTGATTTTGCAGCAATCTCTACAAGTCTGCATGCTTCCTTAGTCGATGAACTGCCTACTCCAGCCATCAAAGGTATTTCTGTCTCTGCAACAGCAAATTTAAAAATCTCTTCTCTCTCATTTGCGGACAGAGTTGCAGATTCACCAGTTGTTCCAACCAAAACTATTCCATCAGTATTATTTTCCTCATGAAAACTTAATAATTTTTTAAATGAGTCAAAATCAACTTCCCCATTTTCAAGCATTGGGGTAACTATTGCTACAATACTTCCTTTCAATGTATTTTTTCCTATAATCTAATCATGAATAATAAATCAAAAGCTCCAAATTTTTTAGGTTTAGTTGGTGAAAATAAAGAAATTGCTCTAAGTGATTTTGCTGGCAAATACCTTGTAATCTATTTTTATCCAAAGGATAAGACTTCTGGATGTACTGTTGAAAGCCAGGACTTTAGAGATTTAAAGTCTGATTTTCAAAAATTAAATTGTGAAATAGTTGGAGTATCAAGAGATTCGCTTAAGTCACATGCAAGCTTTATTGAAAAAGAGTCTCTAAACTTTGATTTAATTTCAGATCCTGACGAAACAATGTGTAAGGCTTACGATGTGATGAAGGAAAAATCTATGTATGGAAGAAAATACATGGGCATTGAGAGAAGCACATTCCTGATTGGGCCAGATGGATCACTAATTAAGGAATGGCGTAAAGTTAAAGTTCCCGGGCATGCAAAAGAAGTACTGGATACTCTCGCTGCCCTTTAAGAGTCTGCTAGTTTCCAATTATCCATAAGTGACTTTATAAAACTTGCCAGAGGCACAGCAAAGAATACCCCCCAAATTCCAAAAAGCGCACCAAAGAAAAATACAGAGAGAAGAACCACCACTGCCGGCAGTTTAACTACTCCAGACATTAAAAATGGAAGGAAAATATTTCCATCAATGTTTTGCAGCATTGCATAGCAAAATAATATAAACAGAACATATGGATCTAAACCAAACTGTGCAAAGCTCACTATTAAAACTGGAAAAGTCATGAAGACAGGGCCAAAAAATGGAATGAGTTGGCTTAGGCCAAACGTAACACCGAGAAGCACTGGGCTATTAACACCCAACAGCCAAAACATTAAGCTACCAAAGATACCCACAACAAATACTTCAATAAATTTTGCCTTAAAATAATTTTGAAAATTTAAATTTGTTTCATTCCACACTTTTGATAGGAATTTTCTCTTTTTTGGAACGATATTTGAGAAACCTTTAGATAAGCTATCAGTGTCCCACAACCAAAAAAATAAAAAAATGGGAACTAGAATTATGGCAAGTAATAAGCTTGCGGTATCTTGTATTCTTGAAATACCAAATGAAACTGCATCAGATGCAAACCCACTAATGTCTGCTAGGATGCTTTGAGCTCCTTCAATTGACTCTATCGGAGCATTAACCTCACTTAAAAAAGCAAGCAATGGTTCCGTAATAAAGCCAAGATTAGGTATCTCACTTATGTATCTATTTGCTTCATTAGCAAATAAAGGTATAAAAATTAGAAAAAATAACAGAATTAAGGTAATTGCAATTATGAACGTTATAACAATACTTATTCTCTTTGGCACTCCAATTTTAGACAGATATACATGAAGAGGTCTAAATAGAAATGCTAAAACAATACTTGTTAATATTGGGGATGCAAGATCTCCCAAAACCCATAACGAAAAAAAACCAAAAGCTAGAACCGATGCTAAAAACATCAATTGTTGGTTTTTAAGCAGATTATTTAATCTCATTATTTTTTGAATTTTATTAAAAAAACCTTATCAAATAATTATAGTTAACTCTTATGAATAAAAACACTTTTTCTTTTTTAGCATTTTTTTGTGCTTTTATCTTATATTCTCAAGAAAAAACCATTGAGCTCCCTTTAATCGGAGATAGATTGAGTGGGGCTGTTTCTGAGACAGAAGAGGAAATTCTGGGGAGACAATTTCTTAGGGATCTAAAAAGAGAAACTGATATTTTATATGACCCTATTGTTCAGGAGTGGACTGAACTTTTTATTTATAAGATTGGTGAAAACAGCAAAGTAAGCAAAAAGACTTTTGAGATCCTCCTGATTAGAGACAATAATTTAAATGCGTTTGCAGCTCCTGGAGGGATAATAGGTGTAAACGCTGGGCTTTTTAAATATGCTGATAATGAAGCGCAATTTGCTTCTGTGGTAGCTCATGAGTTGGCTCACTTAAGTCAAAGACATTTTGCTCGTCAAATTTTAGAAAATAGCGATAGAAGTAATGCCAGTTTAGCAACTGTACTAGCTTCAATCGTAGTGGCTGTGGCAACTCAAGCGCCAGCTGCAGTTATTGGTGCACAAGGTTTGCTTGCTTCCCAAAGATTAAGGTTTTCACGTCTCTACGAAACTGAGGCAGACCGAGAAGGATTCATAACACTTGAAAATTCAGGTTATGACACGAGCGAAATGGCTGAAATGTTTAAGAACATGCAAGAACTAAGAAGGTTATCAGGTGATACTCCGCCTGAATTTTTATTAACCCACCCTGTCACTACAAGAAGAATAACCGAATCAAGAGAAAGAGCTAGAGAAAACCCTCAAGATGGAACTGTTGACAGTTTTAATTTCAGATTAATCAAAAATCGAGTCAAGTACCTTATGACTGATAATCTTTCAATTCGTGCTTTTGAGAAAGAAATTGGAGACACTGATGATGATAAATATTTCAGAGCACTAATCGAGATGAAGAAGCTTAATTTTTCTAAATCGATTGAAATTTTGAACGGGCTCGAAGAAAAATATCCAGATAATTTAATTATCAAAACTACAATTGCTGAAGTTTATACTGAATCAGGGAATGTAAGAAAAAGCAAAGACTATACGAAGAAATTATTATCAGTTTCACTAGGAAATTATCCATTGAGCTATAACCTTGCCAATGCTTTTATACAAGAGGAAGATTATGTTGCGGCAGAAGGTGTCCTTGAGGATATTAAATTCTACAGGCCTGTCGATATAAATTTATTGCGTGACTTGAGTGAGGTTCAAAAATTAAGCAACAATATGCTGGGATATCACTTAACTAACAGCGAGTTTCTTTTTTATTCAGGACGATATGAAGAGGCACTTATGGATCTCCAAGAGGCAAGAAGAATTGCTCGTAATAATTTTAAGATAAGAGAAATCATTACGGAAAGAATTCTTATACTACAAACTTACGTCCGAAGATCTTAAGATTGTTTTGAAAAAAAGCTTTCCATTCTTTTAAACACCTCTTCTCTTCCTATTTCGTTTAAAGGTTCATGGCGCATGTCAGGATAAACCTCAATCTCAGAGTTCAAGCCTATATCTACAAATGAATTATGCATTCTCTCTGCTTGTTTGCCATTATTATTGATTGGGTCTTTGTCGCCTGTAACTACTAAGACTCTTGTTTCTGGATCGATTTCTTTGTAACTTTTTTTTGTCCAAAGTCCTCCAAACCCACTTTTTAAATCCAGCCACATCTGAGTTGTTTTAGGGAACCCACAAAGCTCATCCTCCACATATGAATCAACTCTGCCATGATCTCTAGAAAGATAATCATGTGGGGTTCTATTAGGTTTAAAGAAGGAATTATGCTTTAAAGATGTATGCTTCTCCATTTCCATGCTAACTGCTCTCTTGCCCTGAAACTTGTACTCAGGCCACACAAGAATGCCAAATAGAAACAATATGAAATCATGATTAGTAAAAGGAGCACTTAAAATTACCGCCTCAAAAGAAATATTCCTTTTTAAAAAAGAAAGTCCTAAAGCTGTACCTAAGCTATGGCCTATAAAAAAATGGTTTAATGATGGATGAGCTTTTCTGATAACTGAGTTCATCTCAGCTAATTGGTCAACTACTGCCTCATAACCGTTTTCATCAGCAAAATAACCTTTAAGTTCACCCTTTTTTACATGCAGGCCATGCCCTAGATGGTCATTACAATAGACTATATATCCATGCTCATTTAGAAATTTAGCAAATTCATCATATCGATCATGATATTCAACAAGCCCATGCGCTATCTGAATTGTTCCTTTTGGGTTTTCAACATTATCCCAAATTGCTCCTCTGAGGTGCCCATGCTCACTTGGCAATTCAAAATTTTTCATTACTCAATTATTTTGGCATAGTTGTCAAAATCTTCACGATCAGTTCTGAAGCTATTTGCTGGATGCTTTTCATCTGGATAGCCAAGTGCAATTCCACACCAAAGAATCTCATCATCTCCATAATCAACATATTTTCTTACTAATTGAGGAAATCCAGACCATGCTTCTTGAAGACATGTGCCCAAACCTTCATTTACTGCAGCAAGACATAAAGTTTGAACCATATGACCAACATACCCCCAACCGTTTGATCCTAAAGCTTTATTTACAGTTATAAAGATCCCGACAGGTGCTCCAAAAAATTCATAGTTTTTTCTACCTTGTTCTAGCCTTCCAGCCATATCATCTCTTTCAATACCTAAAGCCTTATACAAGCCAAACCCTGCTGCCCTTTGTCTAGCTTTGTACCAGTCCGGTCTCTCAGAGGGATAAACTGCATACTCTTCTTTGTCCATTTTTCCAGCATCTACTTTTGATAGAGCCTCAGCTACAAGACTGTCTCTTGCATCTCCCATAACAACATAAATTTTCCAAGGCTGACAATTCACACCAGATGGTGCCATTTTGGCAAGTTCAATAATTTTCTTAACAGTGTCTTTTTCCACCTCTTTGTTAAGAAACCCTCGAACTGAATAACGATTTTTTATTGCATCTACAACTTCCATAATTCTAAAAAATAAAAATCGATTATAGCATTTAGAGAACTAGACAAGTCTTTATAATTTTTTTTGTTGATTTAGTTCGCCAATTATTTGACGGTGCTTGGATCGAGAAATTGGATATTGCATAAATAGAATTATAGGGATAATAAACATGAGAAATACTAGTGGGCCATGTGCAATAGCTAAATATTCTCTCTGCATTAAGGTTGCACTTCCCTCACTTGGATATCCAATTATCCAAAGTATCAACATTGAGAAAAATTGGCCGAATCCTGTCATGCATTTTGCACAAAATGATGTAAGGGCGCTTATTGTTCCATCTTGTCGAAGACCAGTTGATGCATGAATTTCATCAACAACATCAGGAATCATTGATTCTCGCACCATTAGACTCATAATTGAAAAAATTCCAGTTAAGAACAAAGATATAGATAAGAATTGAATTATTTCATTGCTTCCAGCAGCTGGTGCTAAACCTATTTTATACAAAGCATAGGGTGCTGAATGAAAGACACCTATCAGCAATAAACAAACAATCACCAGTCTTTTCTTATCAAAAGATTTAACCAATTTTGGTGTTAAAAACCAACTAAATGCAGCAGTTAAAAAATAAATAGCAACAAAGTTTCTTATTTGAAGTGGGGTTAGATCCCAAAATTGTGTTTGTGTTAAAAATGTCAAACTGTTTGCTAAACCCCATGCAATTTGTATAGAGATTGAGCCTAACAAAAAAATCCTTAGAGGCTTGTTTAGCAATACATACCCAAACTCTCCTTTTAATTGTGAGACTTTGTCTTTAAGAACTGAATTTTCATTCCCTTCCCATTTAGGCAATTTTGGGACCAATGACAATGTGCCAAGAATTGAAATTAATCCAAATGCAAACATTAAAGCTGCTCCAACCTGTCCAACCGCACTCCAATCACTCATATCATTTTGAAAGCCAATAAGTGGCAGAATCAGAAAAGAATGAGATAAAGCGATTAATGATTGAAAACCTTCTCTCAATGACATTATCGAAGCTTTATCCTCATAGGATTTTGGTATTTCAACTGCCAAAGCTTTATGAGGAATTTCGAATAAAGAAACAAAGAACCTAGTAAGGATTGAAAATATTGTTAGCCACAAAAAAGTATTGAATTGATGATCAAGAATTAAGTCTGGGGGGATAAATAATAAATAATAGCTTAGAGTTATTGGTGCAAGTGACAAGAGCATCAAACTATGCCTTCTCCCAAATTTTGATTTTATCCGATCTGAAAAAGCTCCGATTAATGGATCGGAAAATGCATCAAATATTAATGCTATGAGGAGTGCAGTTCCAGTATATAAAGGATTTAAACCAACTACGGTAAGATAATAAACACCTAAGTACCAAACAAAAAAATCAGTTTTGACTGCATTTACACCACCACCAAAACCAAAAGAAATTTTTTCAATAAATGTTAATTTCAATTATTTTCCTAAAAAAGATTGGGCTCTTTTTTCAGCATTTTTTCTAATATGACTCCAAAAAATTTGGTAATCCCATATGTGGAGATCTTTCATTCCTGAAATATCTCTTTTTAAAATTCTATCAATACTCGAGCCTTTTGTTTCCAGCAAGCCATCATAGGAGAGTTTAGCAGATATTTCTTGATCATCTGGAAACCATAACTCTTTAATTTTTCCATTTGTTTTGCCTTCAGCAAGATAATCAAGAAAAACGTTCTGCCCACTTATTTTTGGCATTAACAAAGATTCAATATCCGATGAGTGCCAGACATTATCTTGCTGCCAAGAAATTGGATTTGCACTAGCCAGTGCTCCTGGTTCTTTTAATTTATAGCAATTGCCCTCTGGTAGCCAAAATTTTAATCTGGGTCTTTTGCCACTTTCACCAACTGTTTGAAATTGAATTACAACTTGTGGGTCCGTTTCATTTGTTGGCTTAGAAAACCCAGAAGTAGATAGGTAATCTTGCTCCAGCGGATAACCAATCAAATAAGCTGCAATCATGTTTTGCTTCAGGTAGGGTGCAAATTCAACTAGCAGTCTTTGAGAATGCAATGATCCTTGACTGTGTGATGCAAGAATAAATGGTTCATTTTTATTAATTTCAAAAAGGAAATATTCAAATGCATTTTTAACATCTGAATATGCTAATTCAAGAGAATTTATACTTGATTCATGTTGATTGGTTGAAATTGCGGCAAATGTAGCCTGCCTATACTGCGGAGCATATATATTGCTTATGCCATTAAATGCAGAAGCCTGGGTGGCGAGCATAAGCTCTGTCCTTTGGAAAGTTGCAGTTTCTTTATTTAAATCAAAATTCCAATCTTTTAGAAAAAATCCTGTTGGATGAACAAAAAAACAATTTATGTCCTTAACAACATCACTATTTTCAATAGATGAGGGAGTTAATTCTGCTTTTGAATTAGTTTTAGGAAGTGCAGCCCAGTTATCCTCTTGAGAGTAATCAGGCGCATCAGGGGAACATTGTTCCCCAAATACATAATTAGGTGTTATTGACTTAAAAAAGCCTTCAACTAAGGAATTAGTTTCCTCAGTCATTCTGATTTATTCTTCTACAGCAAGAATAAATTCCTGAACGGCTGCATCTGTTCCATCTGAAACAATAATTCTGACATCATATTCTCCAATGTCATCATCTCTTGGAGTGCCTTGTAAGAAATTATTTAAGAATGACAGGAAGTTTGCTTCTGCTCCAGTGTCTCTATTAATTATTTCAACTGCATAGCTTAATGAATCTCCATCATCATCACTTGCAGCAACGACATAGAAGTAGCCATTATTAACATATGCTTGTGTGATTGGTGCAGAAGTAATTACTGGGGCAGCATTTGTTGTTCCTTCAACTTCAGGAGCAAGCATTACTGAAATATCATTAACACTTGAGTCGGTAATTTCGAATGTGCCTGAAGCACCTGACATCTCACCAGGACCTCCCCATGAATTATCACCATTAATATCTGAACCCAATGTCATCCTATAGGTGCCTGAGCTTAGTTCATCAAAAACAAAGTATCCTTGTCCATCTACAACAGCAGAAGTTCGTTCCTGAACAACTATTCCATCTGAATCTATCAGCTTTGCTCTAAGTGCTGGGAAGTTTGCTTCTGTTGCTTCGCCCAACACATGGAAAGAAATGGTTACGCCTACTGAAAGTAATTCATAGCCGTCAAATGGCAAGGTTGCTCCTTCTACAAGTGGGAAGTCAAAGGTAATGTTTGTATTTACCCAACCTGCCCAATTATAGTCAGCAGCCTTTGAAACATTAAAGTTAAGACCATTCACTTCAAGATCTAAGAATTCATCGACATATGTGTATGTAACCTCATTGAATCCATCTCCTGCAGGGCCATATGGTGTTATTGTAAATGAGCCTTGGTAACCATTTTCTGAATTCAAGTTTACTTGAGAAGGACCGTCATAATAAGGCAAGTCATCAATATCTGTGAAGTATCCTGTTTCGAAAGCATCAATTGATTTAAGGGCTTTATCAAGGTCAATGATTCCATAACCTAAATGCTCGTCCCATCCAGGCCTTGCAGTGGTATCAAATTCTCTTGACTCTTTGTTTACATCATTTGTCAGCAGGTTTGCTGCCAATAAGGATTCAACTTCTCTATAACCAAGTATTGATGGGAGGTTTGGATTGCTCTCAAAAGGCTTAACAACCTCTTCCCAATAGTACTTAATTAACCCTAAGAAGCCTGCACCATGAGGTGAAGCCATTGAAGTACCTTGAGCACCAATCATATAGTTACCGTTATTTGAATCATTTACCCAAAAATCTTGATAAGCGTATGCATAAACAAGATCATCAACACCATCTGGATTTGATGAACCTTCACTACCCCAATCTGAATATTCACCACCTGGTGCAGCAAAGTCTACTCTTGGGTTAGTTGATGAATAGCTTGATCTTCTGTGTGTGCCATTTGTTGCAGCCACTGAGAAGACAGTAGGACATGCGGATGGATAATTCATTGAACCAATTCCTCCATTACCTGAAGAAGATGCAACAAGAATACCCTTCTCTGATAACTCAGCTAATTTTGAACATGACGCAGAACTATCACTTCCTCCGCCACCATAACTCATGTTCATTGAATGAAGTGGTTGATTACCACTTCTTTGAGCGAATGATGTTTCTGATTGGTTATCATCACCGTTTAGGAATAAATAGGCCTCATAAGTTGGCCCACAACCACTTTGGTAACAAACTCTTAATGGAGTTACTCTTGCTCCAAAACCATTGCCATCTATTCCATCATTTAACTGTGAAATTGTACTTCCAACATGGACACCATGACTGAAGGATTGTTGCTCAAATTCAACATCATCTGCAAGGTTATCATTATCTTCCATGTCCCAACCCCACTCTGTATTAAAGATTGATCTCTGGTAGGCTGGGTCAACAGAATATGGGCTACCTGAGTCAAGAACAGCTACGTTAACTGGTTTAACTTCCGCTCCAATTCTGTCCAAACCTTCAGGCAGATTAACAACATCAAAGTTCCACCATTGGTAAGTATTGTAAGAAGGATCTTTGTTGAAGGATTCTACATGTAATTTGTGGTTCCAATGTGGCTCAACAAACAATCCTGGAGCTCTTGATTGTAATATAGCTAAAGCTTTACTCCATCTTCCTTTTTCTAGTACTTTAATTAACTTTTCTTCAAGATCATCCTCTATATTCATTTCTTCTGGCATATTTGCCATAGCAAATAATTCAGCTGGTGTAACATCTACAAGACCTCCCTGTTTTTCACCCATTTCTTCTACAAGCATGTTTTGTGTTCCACCTTCAGGGATAGCAATTTCATTGAAGTCAGGTCTTTTTGCAATGAGTATTTTTTCCATACTAAAGTCAGCATTTGATGCGCTCATTTGGCTTCTTTTTTCATCGCTTACTGCGAATCCAGGTGTTGATGTAATGACATAAGATGACGGAACAGAATTGTAGTCTGTCCAGTGATCAATGTAGATATAGTATATATCTCCTGCCCCTGCAGGTACTTCAGCATTCTCAACTTTAGCAAGTGAAGCTCCTTGTGAGACTGTATTTTGATCAGTATCTAGAACATAGATATCTAAATCAGAATTAGTTGTAGTATTTCCTGAATCACCATCATGGGTAATGATTTGTAGTTCTAAGCTTATTGGCGAGTTCCCAGCTACAATTTGATATAAATCAATACCATCATCAATTTCTGCTGATTGTTCCTGTCCAGCCCAACCAAGAATAGTTGCTCCATCTTCAACAAACTGTGTCCTGTTTGTGAAGTTATTAGAAACGTTTTCATAGTCTGGGCTATTTAAATCTGAGTCAAGTAAAAAAGGTCCTTGTACACCAATGTTTCCTGAAGCTGAAAGGCCTGACGGAGTTGGTGTTGGCTCTGGTGTTGGTGTTGGCTCTGGTGTTGGT
>CEQL01340023.1_pt1 | contig 18684 bp, 17 predicted proteins | sample 356281 | NCBI WGS metagenome assembly CEQL01 (sample SAMEA2621203, study PRJEB7988) | marine metagenome | biome: marine biome (ENVO:00000447); feature: surface water layer (ENVO:00002042); material: "saline water (ENVO:00002010), including plankton (ENVO:xxxxxxxx)" | depth 5 m
TATTTTATTTATATATCTATATTTCATCCTTGTGAAAAGTGATAGAAATTCAATTTTAAATTTTTTCAGTTTAGGAATATATGCAGGGACTCCATTATGGATTTTATTCTTATTTAATATTTCTAAAACCTCTGACACAGGAATGAATAACCCGTTATTTTTTTTACCAATATATGATACCATTTCCTTGAATCCTTGGTCAACTTTACCATGTTTATTATAATATCCGAGGTGCGTATATAGAATACAAACCCCACCCTCTTCTTCAAGCTTATCAACTGATTCTTTTGTTACCATCTTATTGAAAATCCATTGATTAGGCGCAAATGAAGAGGAAAACCATTCGTTGCTAAATTTCTCATACTTATCATCCTTATATGGCATGTAGGGATTATATTTTAGAGTATTTATGCTATCAATTTCATAATTTCTACTATACTTAATTATTCTCTTATGAACATCTCCCCAAAAATGTTTTGATTCTGGTATTTCACCCGAAAAATCAGAGTAACTAGAATAAATAATCCTCAATAAATAGTTAAATGGGAAGCTAAATCTTTTCTCTCCACAATATATATTATCTGGATTGTAGGAGTGATTTACATGGATTTTCGGGTAATGTCCAATTATTTCTTTAAAGTAATCAAGCCCTTCTAAGATTTCATTTCTGAAATAGATACCACTACCTACATTATGTAGAGCAATTTCAAAACCTTTATTTTTTATATCAATGATAAAATCTCGATAATTAATATCCTGCAAACAATGCCCTTTCGATAAATTGTGATCTCTAACAGGGTAGACCCAAACTGTTTTGGTTGTCTTCAATCCATTCTCATAGATTATATCATAGACTGGCTTAATTTGTTCGCAAAATGCATCATCTGTATCGTCTATTATTGTAAAAATAAACTTTTTATTATTTGGTAGCTTAAGTTCCATTAAAAAAACTTTTTATTTGCATTTTTAAACTCTTCGACGTCTGTTCTTGTAGGAAATTTGAAATACGTACCTCCTTTGACGTTTTTTAAATTCTTACTATCCTTAATTAAGTGGAGAGTTTCAACAATCAGATTATTCGCCTCAATTTTTAGAAGTTTAACTAGATCTGATTGAGTGAATTTCGAATCAATTTCTATTTTTTTTTGAGAAACAATAGGTCCATCATCGATGCCTTCGGTTAACTTATATAAGGTAACTCCAGTGATCTTTTCATTATTTTTCATAACCCAAAATGAAGGCATTAGTCCTTTGTATTTTGGAAGTAAAGATGAATGAACATTGTAAACACCATATTTTGTTGATTGCAAAATATTCTTTTTTATAATTTGGTTTCCCGCGATTATTAATATTAGATCAGCATTTAAACTCTTAATTATTCGTTCATTTTCAGAAGTATTAATACTGTTATTTATTTTTAAAACATCAATATTATTTTCTTTTAATACTCTACTGACGGTCTTTGAAAAAGTGTATCTTTTTAAATATTTTATTAAGTAATAGACAAAAAATTTTAATCCAAAAATCTTAAAGGTTTTATAGGTCTTTTTTAAAAAAGACTCATTTTTGCCATATGGCGATGCTTTTGAAACTATGGCTTTTACTATTCTATGTTTAGAGCCTTTTACTTTGCATATAAGATCATAAGTTGACTCAGATAAATAGAATGGATCTTCCTGAGTAAAAAGGATTATATCCATTAAAATGATTTTTTATTATCAGCAATTGCTTTAAGCATAAATTTAAATCCTCTCACTTGTCTTTTAATTAATCTAGTTTCAAACAATGTTCTGTAAAACCATTCCATTCCTATAGTTCTTAATATCTTTGGAGCCCTCTTTACATTATTTGTGTGAAAATCAAATGCTGCACCTACACCAACACAGTAATTTACATTTAAATTTTTTATGTTTTCTCTTATCCATTTCTCTTGTTTTGGTAAACCTAGACTAACCCATAGAAAATGTGGCTTTAAGCTATTAATATTATCAATAATTTCATTTAGCTCATTCTTAGTTAACTTTCTGAATGGCGGAGAATAATTACCTAAAATTTTAACTGAAGGATATGAGTACTCAAGTATATTTTTTAAACGGTCATTAACTTTTTGCTCAGCTCCAAACAAAAAATGTGTCCAATTATTTTTTTGGCCATCATCCATAATATCTAGGAAAAGTTCTGGCCCATTATACCTATTAACCTGAAGTCTGTGGAATTTTGCTGCTATCTTTATACCAACACCATCACACAAAGAAAATCTTGCATTATTTATATAGTCATAATGATTTTTATTTTTCATACCAAAATACATTGCTTCAGTGTTGGTTATAGATATATACTGACCAATCTTTTCATCTAAAATATCCTGTTGAATTTCAAGCATTAAATCATCACGTTTAATGTTGTTGATTTTCATTCCTTTTATTCTGGAAACTTTCATTTTTGTAAAAAATTTTCTAAAATTAATTATGAAAGATGTTCTAGCTCATTTAATAATTGAAGATATTCTAGACATTTTCACTTTATAATAAGGATCATATACTCCCTCAAGAAGTAATTTCAAATATGTAATTGGAGCGTTACCAGGTAAGTGAGATCTATATAATTTATGATGATTGATATTTTTTGAAATAAGACCTGAAAAAGCGGTAAAACAATAATCGTAATTTTCTTTTATTCTATCATATGCATACTTACTAACTTGCCTCTCAGTACCTACTGGAAAAGCGAAAGCTTTTAAAAGGTTTCCTGTAATCTCCTCAATAGTTTTTTGAGGTCTGATCAATTCTTTCTCGACTAAGCTTTGATTAGTAATGTCTTTTATAAATATGTGATTTTTTGTATGTGGAAAAATTAAATGCCCTTCAGAAGAGAGATCAACTAAGTGTTTTTTATTCATCAATAAAAATTCATCTTTAGAAAAATCTTTTGAGGGAACTTTACCATAATGAATATTTCTAATAACGAACTTTTTCATATCATCTTCTTTCTCAATATCAAGAATTGCTGTTGGTATGAAAAACATTGCTTTGATATTATACTTACTTAGTATTTCTTTAGCAAATTGATAGCTAGACAATAAACCATCATCAAATGAGAACATAGTATTCTTACCTTTAAAATTATTATTCTTAAGATTTGTAAAAAAGTCTTTAGGTTTTAGAACATTACTGTTTTGCAAAATGTAATTAATATTTTTTTCAAAATTTTCAAAATCACAATTTTTAACTTCATGTGAATAAAAAATTCTAACGCTGTTATTTAATTTCTGTTTATTTATTAATCTATGGAACTGAAGAAATCTTAATACTTTACCAAAGTTTAGAAATTTTTTATTCATCTTTCATACATTCTCATAATACGATTTTCATGCTGCAATTGTTTTTGAGCAATTACTGCGATCAGGGGAATTAATGCTACAAAAAAACAAGAAAATATACCTACTGGAGAATAATGAATTAAGTTGATTATAAAAAGAATACCAATCAATACACCCGTAATATATATGTCTTTATAAATTTTATTCTTTGTATGTTTTGCCGTCTTCCAACTAATCTTTATTGATTTATAGATAATAAACCAATAAAGAAAAAAGCCTAAAAACCCCATCGTATAAGGTACGTCTAATAAAAAGTGTAACTCATCTATATGGGCTAAGCTTTTATAAATACCTTGAAAATCCGGAGTATATGCCCCTATTCCGAAAAATGATTGAATTGGAAAGTTAATAATATTTTCAATCATGTTTTCTGGTAGTGATTTAATATTTTCGATAATTATTGGACCTGTACCCCCGCCATCTTTTGCTGTTAGAAAATCATAATAATGTGATGGAATTATAGGCAATAATAGCATGAAGGCCATTATAATAGAAGTTCCTAATAGTTTAATTGCCTTCTTCGTTTTAGAAAAATTGAAATTTACTTTCTTTGAAAAGATTATGATAATAAGAGTCAACATTGTTATATGAGACGCCATTATTATTTGGCGTGAAGTACTTAAAACAACAGCAATATAGCAAATGATAATAAAAAAATATTTATAATATTTACTTCTAAAAATATGTTGCCCCATTGTTAAAAGAATCAAAAGACCAGATGCAGATACAAAAGCTGTAGCTGTAAAGCTACTATCGAGCCCGATTGGCCTTAAAATATCTAGTGGGCTAAAATTTTCAAACTGAGACATTTCTGTTAGAAATGATCTACCTGATGATGATGCATAACTATTTATAGCAAAATTAAGACTGGGAAATATTCCAAAAATCTTATTGAGAAATTCGAAAATTGAAAAAAAAGAATAAAATATTGAATAGTAAGTAACATAACGAATAAACACCTTCAAACGTTGGATACTCGGGATTTTATAAATTAAAAACATGGATATGATGAAAGGTAACAACATATCCTTTAGATGAATCAAATAAGCAATTATGTTTGTATAATAAAGAGTAATTGGTAATGTAATAAATATTGAATATTTAAAAAGTAACTTAATATAAGTAGCAACTTTTGTCTTATCCGGTATAAATATTTCTAGTCCAATTTTTGTCATTATGAAGATCAAGAATACATAAAACGTATTATAAAATTTGAAATTTATTCCCACAAGATTCATCATTATTCCTATGAAGGATGATAGGGCAGATAAAAAAATCAAAAGTTTTAGATCTGTCGGAAGCCTTGCTATGTTTACTAAATTGTTCAAATTATACTTTTTTGTAACGGAAGATAAAAATCACATCAAAATTTTCAAAAATTATGTTGGTTACTAGTTTTTTTATTAAGCTTAATTCTTACCTTTCTCAAATAAAGTGTTCCTATAATCGATGATAAAACTTTTCTTTTTATCTTATTCCATATTAAATAAATGTATCCTCTCAGATTAAATACTTCAAGATATTCAAATATTTTTTCTTCTGAATTACACCATTTTTCTTTATACCCTTCTGCTCCGACTGTAAAATCAAATTTTGTTAAGTTTGAAGAAAAGCTCCATTCAATTAACTTTTCAAGTAGTAACCTCCCTGGAGAAAAATTCCCCCAAGTTTCTGATTCATATGCGGGCATTAAATAGTAAAAACACTTTTTATGGATTAAACCAATATGAGTTGCAATAATTGTTTCATCAACTTTGATTGCTGAGCAGTGTAAGACTACTTCTGTACCATAACTCAATTCAGGTAATTCTTTGTAAAAGTTCTTATGTTCTTTAATTGCTAAAATATCTCTTAAACCAGTATCTAAATATCTTCTCCTTTTTTGTGCAATCATTTGATTTATTACTTGCTTAGAATCATTTATTGAATCTGAAATGAAAAATTCGAACTCACCAATTTTACTTAGTTTTCGAATACTTCTTCTAGAATCAGCTCGCATTTTCTTTTTTATTTTAGTATTGTAATATGTATCCCAATCGCCATATAAGTTTGCATGTGAAGATGTGGTAATTGGTTCTACATCAAATACCGAAACAAATGGATTATTTAATTCCCCTATTTTTTTTGTCTGATTTGACAGGTGTATTACATCAAATGATTTTATCTTTTCACAAACCTCTCTCCAAACTATTTTAAAATCAGTTACAAAACTTTCCCAATTTTTATGTAATAATGGAGCCTTATAGTCAGATTGTATTCCACCCATCCAGCTTAATACTTTTATATGATTATTTATATTTATACAAAGGGGAAGGATTGCAATTACCGAATTATTGTTCTTAAGGATTACTATTTGTAATTGGGTTTTATCTAGAGGCTGACCAATGATTTTTTGCCAATGATGCAACCAACAATAAGATTGAAAGGGCGTCATCTCAGCTACTTTTTCAAAGTTTAACCATATACCCTCTAATTCAGAATCAAATTTTTCGTATATAAAAATATCCACTTTGATTATCCCAACTTATTTTATCTCGAAGCAAACTAGTTTTTCCCAACGATCCATTAATTCTTTGTTTTTTTGAAGTGCAGCTTCTGGTAAGGATGGCCATGAAAAAACATGCACGTTATTTTCCCAACCCCAGTCGAACCATTTAGTTGATTCATCATGGTTTTTTACAAATGCAGGGAAGCACCAAGGGCTTGCTTCTTTATGAAGTTTTGAAAAAACTGGGGTAAGATTATTTTCTAGAGCGAAATTATACCATTGATGATAACCCTTTTGACGGTGTTTTATCACATTCTCAATATTAAGCTTTTGTAAAACTTTTTTGGACCTAGAATCAATTGTATAATCATTTATTATTCCTTCTCGAAATAATTTATAATCTTCATACTTGGGACGATTTTGTAATATTTTTTTTAAAATTGATTTTATAGATGGATAATTATTACTGATAATAATGTTTAGATAATTAAGTATAGAGGGAGAGAAGGAAGGAATTGTGATATCATCATTTAGATTATTCCCTTTTTGCCAAAGTACTCCACCGCTAGCTATGTTAATTGTTTTTCGAGGAGAACTAATTCCAATATCTCCATATGTTCCTAATTCATTTCCATTATAGTTCCCACCAAAACCATGAGCATTATCTTCGATTAGTAATATTTTATGCTTATTGCAAAGAGTTTGAAACTTTTTGATGTCTTGTGGTTGCCCAAAATAGTGCACCATCATTACAGCTTTTATATTGCTATCAATCATTTTTTCTAATTGAACCCAGTCAGGAGTAAAGTCGTTATTAATTGAATAAAATTTATATTTTATACCTAATTGGTTCAGAGGATGAAGTATAACATCACATATATAATCCGGTAATAAAATATAATTACCAAAACCTAAGTTTAATCTATCTAAACCGTATTTAAGGGCCGTTCTAGCGTGAGAAAAGTAAAGAATATTTTGTTGAATAAATTAATCCTTTTAGTAGTTTAGATTCATGGGATCTGAGTATAGTTATGAAACAGACGGCTCTAATAAACTGGGAAGAGTATTTGTTTCCCATAAGTAGGCTGATTCTATTATTTTTTTGATACCGATACTAGGGGACCAACCAATTAGTTTATTAGCAGTTTCATAATTTGCTATAAGTATTGGAGGATCTCCTTTTCTTTTTGGCTTTAGCTCGTAATCTATTTTCTTTTTTATAACAATTTCAGCAAAATTAATAATTTCTAATATAGAGTAACCCTGACCTGTACCAAGGTTTAGAATAATATTTTTATTTTCTTTTTTTATATAATTATAAGCGAGGTAGTGTGCATGTGATAGATCATCTATATGTATGAAATCCCTAACCGCAGTGCCATCTGATGTATCGTAGGTATCACCAAAGATTTTAAATTTTGATTTCTTATCCAAAACACTTTGAATTAATAGAGGTATAAGGTGTGTCTCTGGACGATGATACTCTCCAGATTTAAATAAAAATGATGCTCCAGCTGCGTTAAAATAACGTAAAACAACGTAGTTCAAATTATACTTTATACTATACCAGTGTAATGCTTTTTCTATGAACAATTTTGTTTCACCATACGGATTAATTGGGCTTGTATCATGTTGCTCTGTTATTGGTATTTCTTTGGGGTTACCATATACAGCACAGGATGAAGAGAAAATAAAGTTATCTATACCTGCATTTGTTACAGCTTCAATAAACTTTAGTGATTTTACAACATTGTTGTTAAAGTACATTTCTGGATTCTGGATTGATTCATATACATAAGCAAAAGCTGCAAAATGGATTACAGTTTTTACTTTATACTTTTTTATTAAACTTTTGACTAAAATACTATCATCAATATCACCTTCAATAAAAGTAACATTGCCTTTTGCCCACTTGTTACCTCTTGACATATTATCAAGTGAAACTACATTAATATTATTTTTTTGAAACAACCTTACTGTATTGTAACCAATATACCCAGCTCCACCAGTTATTAGAACAGTTTCCATAAACTTATATCTTTTCCTTCATAGAAATATACTTTTTAAAAAACACAATTAGATAAAAGATATCTTTAAGAATTTTCAACACTTCTACTAGATACATCTTCAAAGCTGCTGTTTTTAGTTTAATTATGTAAAACTTTAGCAATCTAAATGTATATCTAAGCCTTTTATCCCAAGAGTCTAAATTAATATTTTCAACTTGTTTTATGTACAGTGCTTCTATTCTATCAAAAAAATTATATTTAACGGACATATTGTTTCCATGAATAACATATGAACCAAGGAAATCCGGCATATAGCTTATTTTTATATTTAGAAAGGCTATTCTTAACCACATATCATAATCCTCAACGCCATGTAGTTTTAAATTTTCAGTAAAATATCCAACCTCGTTAAAGACATCCCTTTCTATTACAACAGCAGACGGGGATAAACAATTATTTTTAAAAAGTAAATCTTCATATGTAGTATGTGGTCCGTAGTAATTTTTTTTTAGGAGTTTGTTTTTTTCATTAACAACTAGTTCATTATGACATATTACTCTTGAATTGTTTTTCATTAAATAATTATATACCATCTCTAGCTTATTTTCTTCCCATAGGTCATCTGCATCTAATAACGCTAAAAATTTACCTTTACTCGCTTTTATGCCACTATTTCTCGCAGAACCAAGTCCGTAATTTTTCTGATTTATAACTATAATATCTTGATCTAGTTTAAAATTTTCGATCAACTCTTTTGTACCATCATTAGACCCATCATTTATGAAAACCACCTCGAAATTTTTATAGCTTTGTTTAACTAAACACTCAAATGTTGGAGGTAAGGTATCCACAACATTGTAGCAAGGTATAATTACGCTAAAGTATGGATTAGATTCGTTTTTCAAAATATCGAATTGTTTTTAAAAGTCCATCTTTTAATTGAATTTTTGGTTCCCAGTTACACTTTTCTTTTGCAAGGTCAATATTAGGGCGACGTTTTTTTGGATCATCAATTGGTAGTGCTTCAAAGATTAATTCTGATTTTGAATTTGTTAATTTGATTATGAGTTTTGCTAGTTCAGAAATAGTGAATTCTTTTGGATTACCTATGTTCATTGGACCTGTAAATTGATATTTGTTATCCATAAATCTAATTATTACATCAATTAAATCATCTACAAAGCAAAAGGACCGTGTTTGACTTCCATCGCCATAAATTGTGATATTATTTCCTTTCAAAGCCTGAACAATAAAGTTTGAGACCACCCTACCATCATCAGGGTGCATTCGTGGTCCATATGTGTTAAAGATTCTTGCAACTCTAATATCTAATTTGTGTTGCCTGTGATAGTCAAAAAATAATGTCTCAGCACAGCGTTTCCCCTCATCATAACACGATCGTGGACCGATCGGATTAACATTGCCCCAATAGTCCTCAGTTTGGGGGTGTATATTTGGATCTCCATAAACTTCGCTGGTAGATGCTTGAAAAATTTTAGCATTCAACCTTTTTGCTAACCCTAGCATATTTATTGCTCCATGTACTGAAGTCTTTGTTGTTTGAACTGGATCGGTTTGATAATGAATCGGAGAAGCAGGACATGCGAGGTTATATATTTCTTCTACTTCTAAATATAAAGGAAAAGTTATGTCGTGACGCATTGATTCAAATCTATTGTTACTTAATAAATGCATGATGTTTTCTTTAGAACCCGTATAAAAGTTGTCAACAGATATAACTTCACTTCCATCATTTAGTAATCTTTCACATAAATGCGACCCTAAAAACCCTGCACCTCCGGTAACTAATATTTTTTTCAATTCTAACCTACGCTTTAAACAAAGATTTGATTGTGCTTGCCTGAGTATACACTATACATATTACCAATGTATTGTTGGATATATTTCTCATTTAATTTTTTTGACAATGTAGCATCTAGTATTTCATCTCTTAAGGATTTTAATCTATTTTTATTAACTTGAAACTCATATAATTCAAAATCAAAAAGCCTATTTTCATTATAAAACTCTCCAAATTCATACTCGTATGATTTAACTCCCATTATTAAAGATTCAATCCCAAAAGAATTATCATTAAATAGAACAAGATCATATGTTGATTTTAATTTTTCTTTTACAATTTTCGAACAAATTTTGAAATTTTTGGGCAATTCATTTTCATCTATATTATTTTGATATAGTGGGTGATATTTAAGAAAAACTTCAATATCATAGTTTTGAAAAACATCAATTAAATCATTTGTTATTTTTCTATATTGATAAAAATGAACTGGAAAAGCATATAATATTCTCTTGTAAATTTTTTTTGATGGTTTATGAATTTTATAGCAGTTATCAATAACAGGAAAATCAAACCTTAATGCACCAAAAGTCTCTATCGTTACTGGATAATTTCCGTATCTCATCATCGTATTTTTAAAATTGTCACCAACTGTAAGAATCTTATCTGGAAATAAAGCTTTACGATTATCAATTTTTGAAGGGAAAAAGTTTAAAAATCTCAATGAGAAACCACTTGACTGATAGCCAATCGTTCTTGTTTTTGTGTTATTAAAAACATGCAAATATGCATTTTCCCAAGCTTGATTTTCAAATACATATAGCAAGATCTTAGGTTTTTGTTTCTTTAATTTTCTTGCTATGGCCAAATCTAAGTAGGCTTGAAATGACCTTAACTTAAAATAGTCAACTTTTAAGGAATGATTAATGTGGTCAGTAACCTCAACTGTTTTAAAAAAGTATTTTTTTTTAAGAATAACTTTCGCAGAAAAAATATATTCCCATAAAATCGAAAGAATATCAAATAAACTTAAAAGCCCAACAGGAATTATATAATTTTCAGGCTTTTGTGCTTTATCAAATCGGTATAACAAATTATCGTATTTTAGTGGTTGAAATGCAGCGACTATTTTATGATTGACTGCTAACTCATCTAAAAGTATTCTAAAATAGTCATCAATTAATTTACTATCTTTCAAGGATCTCGGAACAAGCCAAGTTCTTACATAAATAAAGTTTTCAGGGAGAGATTTAATTCTAAACTTTAAAGAGGTTCTAAACAAACGAAAGAACATTAAACAGACTCGAGGAATAAACCCAAGATACATGCCAAATATTTCATGTTTTAGATTTTTCCTTGGGCCCTTTTTTGGCTGATTTATTATATCTTTATAAAGAAAAGTGATCGTTTCCTGTTTATTTAAAGTAGGACTTGCTAAAAATGAAAATTTGCCATTTTGCTCAAAAGCAGCTTGTGAAAGTAATTCATTATACTCCACTAAATAATCATTGGAATTTTTATTCATCAACTGATTATTTTAATACCTACGGGTAAATATGGTAACGATTTTACCTTATGCTGATAAAAGGCAGATTCCTTATCATTTGCATAATAGGGGTCAATTCTCTTCCTCCATAGGTCCGAATCCAATATGCTTTTTTCAGCATATTCTGGACCATAACTAATTTCAAGATTAGCATCAATCATTTTCGATAAAGTTTTTTGAGAAAAGCACCATCCTTTTGTTTTTTCATGGAACCAGTCTTCATTTTCAGCCGTCCCACTAGTAGTTATTAATAGCGGATTCCCTCTTTTAACAACCCGTTTCATTTCGTTAATATTTTTATTCATTAATTTAGGATCTGCATGCTCTATAGCAGAAACTGATACCAATGCGTCAACTTCTTGATCTTTAATTGGTAAACTATGAAAAGCAGCTCTTATAAACCGTATACTTCCAAAATTTGTATGATCATTCATCTTTTCATGCTTATTTATTTTTAGGCGATGTCTTTCTTGGATTTTTTGTTTAGCTAAATAATAAAAATTCGAAAGGCTAAATCCTTTTAGCTTATAAGTTTTGCTAAAAAGATTATTAATAAAATTTTCTCTTCGAACCTCTTTATTATTGTCATAATCAACAAAACCAATATAGTCATGTTGGTAATCAAGTTTCTTTTGATCAAAAATTTTTATATCAAAAATTCCTTTAGCCAAAGGCGGTTTAGATCTAGGAGAAAAGTCTAGACTAAGTATATTGTATCCTCTTGAAGCAAGAATAAATTGTGTAATACCCATGCCTGCACCAGCATCAAGAATAGTAGCTCCTTGTTTTATTCCTGCATTATCTAGCTCATTTAGCAACCATATAATATCCATATCATAGTGCCAACCCTGAGGGCGATTCATTACCGAAAGCCAATAATCTATCTCAGATAATTTTTCCAAGTCATTCAGTAAATCAGGAGTTAGAAATTCTATATTATTTTTTGATAATCTTTTTTTCATTATTCAGTTTTAGTTTACAAGCTATTTTACCTTTTCAAAACCAGGGACCTCACGCGCAAATCCATGAAAAAGACCTTTTATGAAATTAAAATAATGGTCAAAGTTCCATTTTCTTTTAAAAAGCATGCCTAACGACCATTTAAATTCTAAAAGAACATTTAAAAGAAAGTATTTAATAAATTTTGGCTTATTAGAAAATATAATTCTATTAAAGAATATAAAGTTTCTAGTCCTCATATAAGTATTATTAGGCTTTCCAAAAGAATCTCTATCATGGAAACAGATACTCCCAGGGACCACACAACTTTTCCATTCTTCTTTCTTCGCTCTCCACTGCCACTCTCTTTCTTCCCAATATATTGAAAAGTCTCTCATCATTCCTACATCCATTATCACATCCGTCTTAACTAATAAACAATGCCCTGAAACATATTCTACCTCTAACATTTTTAGATTAGAAGTATCCATCTCATTATCAAAAGTATGGCTTAATGGGTTTTCATTATTTTCTAATCCGATGATCCATAAATCGTGTTCATCTGAGCCATTATTTTTGAAAGTTTCGGGACCAAGAAAACCGATACGATTATCTAAATAAGCAACTTCTACAAGCTTTGATAGGCAATCTTCATTTACTTTTAAATCATTACTAACTAACCAAAAGTAGTCAAAATGGTTTTCATTTATAACCTTTTTCATGCCGGCATTAAATGCCCCAGAAAATCCTATATTATTTTCTATTCTTATATAATCTATATCAGGATATATTGGCATGAAATATTTAGTTAAATCGTCAGAGGAACCATTATCTATTAAAATAACTTTATTATCTTCGTAGTCGTTCAATAAAACTGAATTAATACATTGTTTAGTTTTTTCAATTTCATTGTAAGTCAAAATCAAGGTACAAACTGAGATATCTGTTTTATTATTCATTTTTTAGGAATTTTATAGAAAAAGTAGTTACTTTGAATTCGTTAAATCGGGGACAAATCTCATGACCTCATCATCTCGGTAGGGCTTAGCTCCAAAATGTAATTTACCCACTGCCTTCCAATGATCCCACCAATATTCAGAGAAGTCTTTTACAGACTGAGGATTATTTGATCCTATATTTTTTATTTGAGTCTCACCTGCATTTACATTGAACTCTTTAACTTCTGATAATATTTTTTTAGCAATCTCAGAAACATTGGTGAAATCTCGAATCTGTTCACCAGAAGTTAATTTAAAATCATCTCCATTAGATGCAGCTCTTTTTAATGATGGCCATAATCTGCTTTCGTCCTCACCTTCTCCAAACACATGAAAAAGTCTCAAATATTTCAGTTTTAATTTGTTTTGAAGTGCCCACTGAGCAAAAACAAGTGACCCAACAGCTTTTGATACGGAATATGTTACTTGTGGTAATAATGGAGCATCTGTTGGAATAAATTTAAAATTTTCACCAGATAGTCCATACTCAAAACCAGAGCCGATGATAATAAAATTTTGTATCCCATTTATTTTAGCATTTTGTAAAAAGGCTAGTGGTCTTGTTACATTGTGAAGCAAACAATTTTCTAATGTATCATAAGGGTAGTTTGTACTATGGGATGCGATATGGACTAAAAGGTCAGCATTCCTAAAACTGTCTTGGAAGTCATCCTCATATTCCCCATCAATCCATTTTGGCTGTTTTGTTAAACTTATTTTGGGTATGCTACCTGATCTTCTAAGGCAGATTACATCATTACCTTCCCCTATTGCCCTTTGAATAAAGTGAGACCCTATAAATCCTGTGCCTCCAGTTACAAGTAGTCTCAATTAAAAAATTCTCTTACCTTATCAACAACGTATGCTCTCATGTCATCATTTATTCCTGGATAGACACCTAAAAATATTGTTCTTTCCATAATTGTATCCGTTCCAGAAAGATCACCAGAAACTCTGTGTTTGATATTTTGAAATCCTGGTTGCTTTAATATATTTCCACCGAACACCTGTCTTGTCTCAATTTTTGCATCTTCCAAGTGTCTAACAAATTTAATTTTATCAATATGCTCTTTCACAGTAAACGGGAATCCAAACCAAGAAGGGTTTGCTTTTTCTGGAACTTTTGGCAAAATAAGATGTTCAGATAAATCCTCGAATGCGTTAAGGTAATGGTTTGCATTCTCTTTACGAGCTTTAATAAAGGACGGAAGTTTTTCAAACTGGGAACAACCGAGTGCAGCCTGCATATCAGTTGCTTTTAGATTATACCCTAGATTTGAGTATATATATTTATGATCATAGCCATAGGGGAGGTCCCCTAGCTGCCATTCAAAACGTTTACCACACGTATCATTTACACCGGGTTCGCACCAGCAATCACGCCCCCAATCTCTTATTGATAACGCAGTTTTTTTAACCATCCGATTATTAATTATAACCATACCACCCTCGCCCATCGTCATATGATGAGCAGGATAAAACGAAATTGAAGACATATCGCCGAAAGTGCCCATTAGTTTACCATCCCACTCTGCTCCTAGGCAATCACATCCATCTTCAAGAACGAACAAGTTATACTTTTCAGCAATCCTCATAATCTCATCCATATCACATGGAATACCAACGGTATGAGGAATAAAAATACATTTCGTGTTCTCTGTAACTGCATCCTCAATTTTATCTGGGTCAATATTGTACTCCCCTGGATTGCAATCAACAAATACAGGAATAAAATTATTTTGAATAATAGGAGTTAATGTTGTTGGAAAAGTAACAGCAGGAGTAATTACCTCATCACCCGGCTTCATGTGACCTTTGACATTATGGCTATTTAAGGTTGCCAACATTAATAGATTTGCGCTAGAACCTGAATTAACAAGCAAAGCTTGTGAACAATCAAAGTAATTTCTCATGAGATGTTCAAACTTCTTTGTAAAAGGTCCTGAGGTTAACCAATAATCTAAAATGCTCTGCATTCCATTAATCATATCATCTTGATCGAACACTCTACCTGCATAGCCTATTTTCGTCTTCCCAGGCTTAAAATCAACTTTTGAATGGACTTCTTTGTAATAATCTCTTGTGAGATTAAATATTTTCTGTTCTAAAACTTCTTTCATTATTTTCCTCTTTTGCAGTTTTATTATTTTAAATATTTCTTCCAACAGTAAGATAAATAGATTTAGGAAATTTAGTTGGTTCATAAAAACGCCGTGCATCAAAGATTACTTTCCCTTCAATTTTATCTTGGTACTTTTCTAAAGATAGATCTTTATATACTTCCCATTTTGTAGCTACAATAATTGCATGAACATCCGCTAAATGTTTATCCCATTTGCTGGTAAATGATAATTTTTTTTCATTTTGAAATATCTTTTTTGAATTAAGAATTGCTACTGGGTCATGAGCAAGTATTTCCACTCCCTTCTTCAAAAGAATTTTAATTATTTTGATTGATACTGATTCACGAATATCATCCGTTCCATCCTTGAAAGCTAATCCAAGAAGTAATATTTTTTTTGACTTTAAATTTTCTAATTCTTGCTCAAGCAGTTTTACAATTTCCATCGGTTGATTTTTGTTTATATCTAGTATTGCATTCAACATTTTTGGTTGAACACCTACGTCAGCTGCTAGTTTTTTTAATGCTTGGACATCCTTTGGGAAACAACTGCCACCAAATCCACAACCAGGTATTAGATAATTTAATATCTCCGGAAAAATTCTCTGTTTATCAACTGTAATTGGACTCCAACGTTTATCTAAGTGTACCGCTTTCATTACATCTAAAATGTCTATCCCTTTTACGGCTGCTGCAATGTTAGCTAACTCATTAACTGCTGAAATCTGTGTTGCTAATAATGAATTGTTTGCATATTTAATCATTTCAGCAGTACGAGTATTCACCTCAACTTTATCACAATCCCAGGGCTCATACAACTCATTTAGAAGTCTAGATGTTTTCTTGTCTTCTGATCCAATAACTATACGATCAGGGTTCATAAAATCATCGACTGCATTACCTTCTCTTAAAAATTCTGGGTTCATTCCCAATCCAAATTGAGATAATTCTTTTCCTGATTCCTTTTTTATTATATTGTAAACAAAACTATCTGTGGTCCCCGGAACTACTGTACTTTTTACTACAATTGATAAGAATTTGTTATGACTTCTCAAGTACTCACCTACCATCGCAGCTACTTCAGAAATATAACTTAAATCAATTTGTCCATTTTCTGATGGGGTCCCAACTGCAATGATTATTATTTCACTATCAAAAACGGTTTCCTCAGATATTAAACTTACTTTGAAAGTATTCTTTTTGATTACAGATAAGAGAAGTTGTTCAAGGCCTGCTTCATGAAAAGTAGGAATACCGTTATTCAAAGATTTAACTATTTCAAAATTTTTATCATAGCATGTTACTTTGTGTCCCTTTGAAGCAAGGCAAACTCCAGAAACAAGTCCTACATATCCGGTACCTATAATACTTACATTCATTTCATATTCCTCTCACGCATCTTCAGCATCTGAATTATTCAAATAGTATTCATATGTTCGTTTTAATCCTGTCTCTAGATCTATTTTTGGATTGTAATTTAACATACCTCTTGCTTTGTCAATTGATGGACATCTTCGTTGAGGGTTATCAACAAGGTAATTAGAATCTTTACTTTTTTGATAGCTAACATTTAACTCTTTTCCTGAAATGGATATGATTTTTTTAGCTAATTCCACCATATTTATTTCAGGCTGGTCAGTCCCGATATTAAATGGATCTCCATTATAATTAGATAATAGAAGCCTTAGGTAGCCTTCAATTGCATCACTTATATAACAAAATGTCCTTGATGCCTTCCCATCAGAATAAATCAAAATATTCCTATCATTTAAAATATCTCTAAAGAAGTCAGGTATTACTCTTTTGTCACTAATCTTCAAACCTGGTCCATAATTATTAAATGGTCTCACAATTTTCACAGGGACACCATACTTATCCCAGTAGTTAACGCACAATGTTTCCCCTAATCTTTTTGATTCATCATAACAAGCACGTGGACCTGTGCAGCTGACATTTCCTCTATAATCTTCATTTGTTGGTATGTGAGCTGGATCAGGGTCACCATATATTTCACTTGTTGAAAAAAAGAGCACACTCTCGACATTATTATCCTTACTGTAGTCTAAAATATTTCTCAACCCGGTTACATTTGAGTCTATAGTCTCAATGGGGTATTTTCTATAAAAGGTAGGTGAAGCAATAGAAGCAGCATGGATGATGTAATCAGGATGAGGATAATCAGTATCTTTTATTATATCTTTTTTATTTATTTTAATACCAGGGTTATTTTTTAAATCATTCATCCATTCTGGCACACCACGTAAATAATTATCCCAAGCATAAACATTACAGGGTTTGTCAATATTATTTGATTCATTTAGTGTCTTAAAATAATGCATGAATTGACAACCTAAGAACCCCGCTGCACCAGTTAGTAGTATTTTTTTTCCTGAAAAGCTATTATTCAGGTTATCTAAAGATTTTATTATTTCTTTTGAATTTATTTCTAATTGCTTATCCATATTACCATACTTTCCAAAACGCGTTATCATTATCCCACAATTTATTTAGATGGACTAAATCTCTATCATGGTCAACACATTCCCAGTGCCCACTATGTTTATAAACCATTACCTCTCCAATTGATGCTAGTTTTTCCAGAGCATTGAACTCAAAATCACAGTCCTCGTCTTCTGTAAGATAATCAAGTAGGTTGTTGTTAAAAACCATAAACCCACCATTAATCATACCAACTGATGTCTGAGGCTTTTCAACAAAACTAGTAACTTGCGAATTTTCTTCAACTATCTCGCCAAACCTAGCTGGAGGATGAACACCAGAAATTGTAACCGTCTTCTTGTGACTATTATGAAAATCAATTAATTCTTGTATGTTTATTTCAGATAAGCCATCTCCATATGTGACCATGTGAGTTGGGCCTTCAAGGAAATGCTTCAATCTTTTAATCCTCGCCCCTTTTAACGTATTAAGACCAGTATCAATTACTGTAACTCTCCAATCGATTTCTTTTGTTTTGTTGTGAATTATCAATTTGTCATTAGAAAAGTCTTTAGTAAAGTTTTGATTGTAAGTATCATAATTGAGAAAATATTCTTTAATTACCTGGGCTTTTACACCTGCAGAGATAATAAAATCATTATATCCGTAGTGTGCGTAATACTTCATAATGTGCCAAAGGATTGGTTTATCACCAATTTTAACCATTGGCTTTGGTATTGTTTCAGTTAGTTGGCCAAGCCTTGAGCCCCAACCTCCTGCTAGAATAATTACTTTCACTATTTGACTCCTTTCATAGAATATCGTTTAAGATCTCCATCGCATTCTTCTTAACATCTTCGGTTTTAAAACTTGACCCCCAACCATCTAAGAACTCTTTATTATTTGTATCTGCTGGGTAATACCCTTCCTTAAGATATTTATCGATACTATCAGTTAGGTCAC
>CEQL01060998.1_pt1 | contig 18681 bp, 16 predicted proteins | sample 356281 | NCBI WGS metagenome assembly CEQL01 (sample SAMEA2621203, study PRJEB7988) | marine metagenome | biome: marine biome (ENVO:00000447); feature: surface water layer (ENVO:00002042); material: "saline water (ENVO:00002010), including plankton (ENVO:xxxxxxxx)" | depth 5 m
GAGTTAAAAAAAATGATAAATTATATTTTTGATAAAAATATAAATATTAGAGTAAGCTGCCAAGCCAAATTTAAATGGGAAAAAGATTACGATAAAAAAAAATTTCATAATCCAATTTACAAGAATCTTAGTAAATATAGTTTAATCTTAAGTGATGATCTTTATTATAAACCAACTCCACCCCACCAAGACTTGTCAAATAACGGATTTAGAAGTTCCTCAGTGATTATATTTTATTTTCAAATCACACCTGTATCAAATAAATCTAGTTTATTAGCTATTCCTCAAAATTACAAAAAATCAAGAATTTTGCCTACATATGTAACAAAAGATAACTATCCAAATGCAATAAAATCTTCAATTGTAAGAAAATTGAAATTCAAAAAACCTAATCAACTTAAAAAAAATAAAATTTTGATATTAGATGGCTTAACCCCACATGCGAGCACAAAAAATTCTGAAATACCTCGAATTGCACTTAATGTAAAAGTTCACCCAATATCATTAAATTATTTGTATAAGATTTATAACAGAAAAAAAAAGTTCAAAAGAACTAATTCAAGATATGAAAATTTAAAAATATTAGAAAACGATTTAATCTTTTTTTCAAATAAAAATGAGGGATTGTTATACGAATTATCTATATTAAATTGTTTGCAGGGCAAATTCAAAGACATGAAAAAGAATTTGTCAAAGGCTTTCTTAAAAAAGCCAAAAAATTTTGAACTTAATAAGTATATAGCGGGAGGAATGTTAAGAAAAACTCTAGAAAATGTATCACAAACAGATATCATTGGTATATATAAAAAAAATCCAAAGGTTGTTAAATTTTCATGCGCCGACGCAATAAATAGGACTATCAATGAAAATATATAACAAGCATTTCATCGATTATAAAAAAAATGGTTGGGTCATTATTAAATCATTCTTAACAAATAAAGAAGTTAATCTTGCAAAAAAAAATATAAAATCTTTTTTAAAAAAAAACTTTTCAAAATATAAAGGAAGACATATTAATTTTGCTCTTGAAAATGAAAAGTTTTCAGAAATAAATTCATTTCATAGACTCCACGATTCTAAATGGGTGAGAAATTATTCTAAAAGATCAAAAATAAATTCAATTGCTAAAACTTTCTTAAATAATCAAGAACCTGAATTAAGAGCAAGTGAATACTTTGCAAAACCAAAAAAAATTGGACTTCCAGTACCTATTCATCAAGATAATTTTTATTGGAATGTGAAAGGAAATAATGGTCTTACTATGTGGATAGCACTTTCTGAAGCATCTAAGAAAAATGGAGCAGTATTTTATTATAGTGGATCTCACAAATATGGAGTTTTTAAACATAAAAAATCTTTTGCCAAGGGTAGTTCACAAAAAATTAAAAATGATAGAATTTTAAAAAAATTTAAAAAAAAATTCACAAATCTAGAAATTGGTGATTTGCTTATTCACCATTGTTTAGTTCTTCACGGGAGCAAGCCAAATAAGAGTAAAAATAAAAGATTAGGTTGGACATTTCAATTTAAAGATAAAAATTCTGAATATGACTTAGCTAAAATTTCTAAATACGAAAAACAATTAAAAGAGCAAAAACTAGACTAAATGTTTAATTCTTAAACTTTTTTTCTTATGCGTTTACCTTCTACAAATTGAACTAAATTATAGTCAGGATCATAACAGAAACATGTCTTTACATCGTCATAGTCCGATTTTAACGGTGGAGAAAAGAATTTTATTTTATTTTTTTTTAATTTTTTATAAAGGCCATCAATATTTTTTACTGTAAAACAAAGATGCATTGTACCAACGGGGGTATATTTTCTTGGTTTTTTAATTTTTTTTTTTTTTAAATTTTTAAACTCTAATAATTCAATATCTACATTATCTGGTAGGCGTGCTTTGATTACTTTAGCAACTAAATTTTTCTCATTTATTAATTTGTTAAAATAATCTCCCTCCTCAACTAAGTTTTGTATTATTTTATAATTCAATAGTTTGCAGTAGAACCTTTTAGATTTTGAGATATTACTGACAACTATACCAGTGTGGCGGTAGTTTGTGATCATATTTAAATATTGTAAGTTAAAAAAAAAATTATACTATTAAATTATCATTGTCCAATAAATTTTATTGTTAAAAAAATTATGACGAAAAAAAAAATTTTAGTTACAGGTTCCAGTAGGGGTATTGGATACTTTCTAGCGGAAAGTCTTTTAGAAGATGGACATAATGTAGTTTTTTCTGGAAGGAGAAAAAAAGTTTTTGAAAAAATTAAAAAAAAGAAAAACAAAATAGATTATGTTATTGGTGATTTTTCCAAGCCAAAAGATGCTAAAAAAGGTGTTAAGCAAGCTATTAAAATATTAAAAGGTATAGACGTTTTAATTTGTAATGTTGGAGAAAGTAAATCATGTGCACCAAATAAAGAGTATTTTGATGAATGGTTAAAAATGTTTAATCAAAATTTTTTTTCTGCAACAAATGCTATTGAAAATTGCAAAAAAAATTTAATTAAATCCAAAGGAGTTATTATTTGCATATCTTCAATCTGTGGAAATGAACTTATTAAAGGAGCGCCAGTGACTTATTCCACCGCCAAGGCTGCACTAAACTTTTATTCAAAAAGTTTATCACATTATTTAGGGCCGCTTGGTGTAAGAATAAATATTATATCTCCAGGCAATATTTTATTTCCAGGCTCAGTATGGGATAAAAAATTAAAAAAGAATTATAGCACAACAAAAAAACTGATAAAAAATAATGTCCCATCAAATCTATTTGGAAGTAGATCAGATATTACAAACTTGGTAAAATATTTAATATCACCAAAAGCAAAATTTATAAACGGTTCCAATTTTGTTATTGATGGAGGCCAAACTATAAAAATTTAATTATGAAACTTAATAAATTTGACCTAAAAAATAAAAATATCATCATTACAGGTGCTGCTGGACTACTTGGATATGAACACTGTTTGGCTCTGTTGAATGTAGGAGCTTCAGTGATAATGACGGATATTGAATTTGATAAATTAAGAAAAAATAAATCAAAATTAAAAAAAATAAATAAAAATTTTAATATCTTATGTTTTAAAATGAATGTAGCTTCAGAAAAATCAATTAAAAAAGTAATTCTTAATTTAAAAAAAAATAATATAAAAATAGATTGTTTAGTAAATAATGCATGTTTGAACCCAAAATTTAGTAATAAATTTTCCTCTAAAAACACTCGATTAGAAAATTTCACTTTAGATGAATGGAACCGAGAAATTACAGTTGGACTTACAGGTGCTTTCTTGTGTTCAAAAATTGTTGGTAATTATATGAAGTATAACAAAAAGGGTGGTATTATAATTAACATTGCATCAGAGTATTCTGTTATTACTCCTGATCATAGAATTTATACAACAAAAAGTAGAGAAAAAAAATTTAAACCTGTCACATATCCAGTAATCAAGACTGGTTTAATAGGATTAACCAAGTATTTGGCAACTTACTGGAATAAGGAAAATATAAGATGTAACGCTTTTTCACCAGGTGCTGTTTCAGAAAAGGGTCAAGATAAATTATTTGTTTCGAAAATAAGAAAATTAATTCCTCTAGGCAGAATGGCACATCATAATGAATATCATTCTGTGCTACAATTTCTTTGTTCGGATGCATCTGCATTTTTAAATGGACAAAATATTGTTATGGATGGAGGAAGGTCTATTTGGTAAAATAAAAAAATTATGCCTGGATGGGAAATTATAAATTATAAAGAAAAAAAAGCTTTAAATAAAATCTTTGATGAAGGTGGCGTATTATTTGCACATGGTTATGACAAATTAAGAAAAAATTTTCATGTAAGAGAATTTGAAAGTAAAGTTGCAAAAAAATTTGATGTAAAACATACTTTAGCTGTAACTAGTGGAACAGCTGCAATAAAAATAGGATTAAAAGCATTAGGAGTTAAGCCTGGTGATGAGGTGATAACCCAGGCATTCAATTTTATTGCAACTATTGAAGCAATTCTTGATGTTGGAGCAAAACCTATTTTAACTAACATCGATGACACCCTTAATATGGATCCAAAAGAACTTAAAAAATTAATAAATAAAAAGACAAAAGCAATAGTTCCAGTGCATATGCTAGGAGTATCAGCACACATGAGAGAAATAATACAAATCGCAAAAAAAAAAAAAATTCCAATATTAGAAGACAACTGCGAGGCCTTTGGAGCAAAGTATAATAATAAATACCTAGGTACACTTTGCGAAATGGGTGTAGCAAGTTTTGATTTTCATAAAACTATAACATGTGGAGAAGGTGGAATGCTTTTTACAAACAATAATAAATTGATAAAATATGCGCGCGAATATCATGATCATGGCCATGAAAATAATCCAAAGCTTCCTAGAGGCAAAGATACTTCAACAATTTATGGGTTTAATTATAGGATTACTGAAATGCAAGGAGTAGTTGGCAAAGAGCAATTAAAAAAGTTAGATCTTGTAATAAAAAATAACAAAAAAAGATATGAAATATTAAACAAAGTTCTGTCAAAAGATTTTTCCATAAGAAACAGTCCAAGCAAAAGCGAGAGTATTTATGATACCTTCATACTTTTTGAAAAAAATAAATTTTTAAGAGAGAAAATTATAAATATTCTTAAAAAATACAAATTTGGCACAAAGAATTTACCTGATGCAATGGAATGGCATTGTGCTTATTATTGGAATAGAGCATTACCAAAACAACAAATAAAAAACGTAATTAAAACAAAAAATATTCTTTCAACTGCAATTGCAATACCAATATTTTTGAAAAGGTCATTAAAGGACTATAAAACTATTGCAAATAAAATCCATAATTTGGTTAATTAAATTTTATAAGGTTTTAAAATGATTAAAAAAGGTAAATTTTTCATTAAAAACTTAAAAAATGTAATTTTTTTAGGCGAGTCAGATGTTTTTAGAGATTTAATTGATATAAATAATAAAAAAGGAATAAACTCCAAAATCATTACATCTCCCGCACAATCAAAAAATATTAGTGTAGATTTAAAGTTTAAAAAGTTTGCAAAAATTGATTCTAAATTCAAAAAATTTATAAATTCAAACTTCAAAATTGATGAAACATTATTTATATCTATGGGGTCTCGTTGGATTTTTAGTGGAAATATGATCAAAAATTTCTTCAAGAATAATTTAATAAACTTTCATCCTACAAGGCTTCCTCAAAATAGTGGCGCAACTCCATTTTCATGGCAAATTTTAAGAGGTGATAGGATTAGTATAAGATTAATTCATCTTATTGAAAAAGAAATTGACAAAGGTCCAATAATTTATTTTGATAAATCAATTTTACCAAATAGTTGCCAAATTCCTAAAGATTTTTATGAATATTATAATTCAAATCTAGTAAAATTTTATGAGAAGTTTTTGGATTTAATAATTAAGAAACATGAATTTGAATTAAAAAAACAACCTAATTATTTATCAAATTATAATCCAAGATTGAATTCCAATATTAATGGATGGATAGACTGGAGTTTAAGCTCAAAAAATATACTAAGATTTATTAATGCATTTGATGATCCTTACAAAGGATCAATAACAATGATGAATAAAAAGAAAGTTAGAATAAAAAAAGTTCAACTTCATGGTGGCGAAACATCAAACCATCCATATTCTAATGCTTTAGTATTAAGAAATGACGAAAAATGGATTGTTGTAGGATTAAATTCAGAAAGACATACGCTTTTAATATCAGAAGTTCTAGATACAAATAATAAAAACATAGTCAAAAATATAAAAGTAGGAGACAGATTCTATTCACCAATTAAAAAATTAGAAACTGCAAAGCGCATAAGAGCAAAATTTAAACTACAGGGTATTAAAAAATAAATGATAATTAATAAAGAAATAAGACAATTTATAATATTGGATGAAGATAATATTAAGAACGCATTATCAAAAATTGAAATAAATGAACATGGAATGATTGTATGCGTTAACAATTCAAATATTTTTAAAGGTGTTTTGACTGATGGCGATATAAGAAGATGGTTGCTTACTCAACGAAAACTTAATCTAAATATTCCAGTTAATAATATTATGAATAAAAAAGCTTTGACTGCAAATGTTAATGATCACCCTGATAAAATTAGAAATATTTTTTTAGAAAATAAGTCAATTTCCTTCTTACCATTGTTAGATAACAGAAATAGATGTTTAGCTATTGCAACAAATAAATCACCATCATTTCAAATTGGAGATAATAAAATTGGTGTCGGTCATCCATGTTTCGTTATTGCAGAGATTGGGAATAATCATAATGGAAGCATAACGAACGCTTTTAAACTAATTGATGAAGCAAAAAAAGCTGGAGCAGATTGTGTAAAATTTCAGATGAGGGATATGAAAAATTTATATTCAAATAAAGGAAAAATTTCAGATGAAAAAGAGGATTTGGGTTCTCAATATACTTTGGACCTGCTTAACAAGTTCCAATTGTCGAAAAAAGATATGTTTAAAGCTTTTGATTACTGTAAAAAGAGAAATATTATTCCCTTATGTACTCCTTGGGATATTTCTAGTGTAGAAAAATTAGAAAAATATAACCTACAAGGATACAAAACAGCATCTGCAGATTTATCAAATTATGATTTACTTAAGAGAGTAAGTAAAACAGGAAAACCTATGATCTGTTCAACTGGAATGAGTAAAGAAGTTGAAATAATTGACACGGTGCAGCATTTAAAGTCAATGGGTGCAAAATACAGTTTACTGCATTGTAATTCTACATATCCTGCACCATTTAAAGATCTCAATATAAATTATATAAATTCTCTAAGAAAAATTGGTCAGTGTCCTGTTGGATACTCTAGTCATGACAGAGGTATAAACATTGTAATTGCAAGTGTAGCTTTAGGCGCAAACATAATTGAAAAACATTTTACTCTAGATACTAAAATGGAAGGGAACGATCACAGGGTTAGTATTGAAACACAAGATTTTACCTTAATGGTAAATGGTATAAGACAAGTGGAGGAATCCCTTGGAAAGACAAATGCCAGATCTTTAAGTCAAGGAGAAATGATTAACAGAGAGACTTTAGGAAAAAGTATATTTGTAAAAAAGAATATTAAAAAAGGTATTAAGTTCCAAGATGACATGCTCGTAATTAAAAGTCCTGGGAAAGGGCTACAACCTAATAAAAAAACTGAGCTATTAAAAAAAGTAGCAAATAGAAATATTAAATCAGGTGAGATCTTATATGAGTCTGATTTAAAAGGAGAAAAAATTATCCCCAGAAAATATAAATTCAAAAGACCGTTTGGTATTCCAGTAAGATATCATGATATTAATAAATTGGATAGAAAATCCAATTTTGATTTTTTAGAATTTCATTTAAGCTATAAAGATATTGAATTAGATGAAGCTAGATTTTTAAAAAAAAAATATAATTTAGACTTTTTAGTTCATGCTCCAGAATTATTTTCAGGTGATCATATCCTAGATTTGTGTTCTGAAAATGAGCAATATAGAAAAACTTCGATTAATAATCTAAAAAAAATAATTAAAATCTCCAAGAGATTGAAAAAAAAATTTATTAAATCATCTATAGTAAAAGTAATTGTAAATGTTGGTGGATATTCAATGGATCGGCAATTTAATCAAAAAGAAAAAATAAATAAGTACAACTTACTAAAAAAATCATTAAATGAACTTCAAAATAAAGATGTAGAAATATTACCACAAACAATGCCGCCATTTCCCTGGCACTTTGGAGGACAAAGATATCATAATTTATTTGTAAATCCTGAAGAGATAGTTCAATTTTGCGCAAAAAATAATTATAAGGTTTGTTTAGATATCTCCCACGCTAAATTGGCTTGTAATCATTTTAAATGGTCTTTTAATGATTATGTAAAAAAGGTTGGAAAATTTTCCAATCACCTCCATATTGCTGATGCCAAAGGTGTTGATGGTGAAGGTCTTCAGATCAATAAAGGGGAAATAGATTTTGCAGAACTTGGTATTTTATTAGAAAATTATTGCCCTAAATCAACATTTATTCCGGAGATATGGCAAGGTCACAAAGATAATGGTGAAGGTTTTTGGAAAGCATTTGAAAGATTAGAGAATTTTTTTGAATCATCAAAATAATAAAATTAAAAGACATGTTAAGAAATATATTTTTAGTAAATTGTCTTAAAGAATTAAAAGAATGTCAAAAATATATTCTATCTAACAAAATCGAAAACTATAGTTTTGTTGCTTTGTCTAGATCTAGCTTGGTGGAACTTAAAAAAAAAAAAATTCAATATAATTTAATAGATGAATATACAAGCTCTTATAATCTTAATAGTTTAGGCTTAAATAATTTTGACCTATTGGAATTGGTCTGTGAAAAATTAGATAAATTAGTACATAAAGAAATAAAAAAAATTGAGGAAATTAATGTTCATCCCTTCAAATATAATTTTTATTTTCTTAAATTTTTGCTAGATACAATAACAGCAAAAATATTAATTTTAGAGAATTTTCTAAATCATGAAAGTGTAAAAAAAAATAATGTTTTTTTTGTAAATTGTACCAAAAATGAGATGATAGGTGACATATATCCAATTAATGATAATGCAAACATATATAGTGTAATTTTAAAAAATTTATTTAATAGAGATAATATATATTCAATTAATCCAAAAATTAGAATTAATAATAGAAAAAAAACTTTAGAAAATATTAATTTAATTACTCAACTATTTAAAAATATTTTAAAAAAATTTATTAATTTTTTTCCATCAAAAAAAAAAAATTATGTTATTTTTTCTTACGGTCATGACTTAAATCATTTAATCCATAAATTAAAAAAAAATAATTTTAAAGAATATTATATTAATAAAGACAAAAAAAATTTTTCTTTAGAAATTTATGAAAAATGCAAACTGGTATGGCAAAAAATAAATAGTGATGAAGAAATAAAAAAGCTTTTTACTTTTGAAAACAAGAATTATTATTCGATATTAAATAATTACCTACAATTTTATGTTATAAATATTATTCCCAAATCTATATCAAATTATTTTTATATAAAAAAAATTATTTCGACAAAAAAAATTCATAGTGTTTTAACAGGATCAACAAACTTAGGATTAAACATGAAATGTATGCTAAATGCTTTTCAAAATAATAATATCCCTATCATAACTTACACTGAAGGAGCTGGTTATGGATCTTATACAAGACCAATTGCCGAGTATACAGAATATTTATTTGGAGATATTCTTTTTTGTTATGGTAGTGGTAATATAGAATATTTTAAATCGTCAAAAAAAAAATCAAATAAAAAATTAATACCTGTTGGCTCTGCAAGACAGTTTAAAATTTTCAAAAAATTTAACAACTCAAAAATTCCGAAAAAAATAAATTCAATTATGTATATTTCCAATTTTTTTAAAGATAATTGGGTCACTATTCCATATGGGTGTAAAACCGGATTAGAATATTTTGAAAATCAAATAAAGATTTTAGACTATTTGAATACATTAAAAAACTCAGTAAATATTTTTATAAAACCACACCCGAATGATTATCATTTTAAGGAAATTTTAAATTTAGAACTTTATAAAGATTTGAATATCAGATTAGATACAATGGAAAATTCAATGCAAGATATAGATTTATTTATTATTGATTATCCTTCTACTACTTTACTTGATGTATTAAATACAAATTCGTTTATATTTTTATTAAGGGAAAATAATGGTTATGAGTTTTCTGCAATACAAAAAAAAAAAATTTTAAAAAGAGTATATTTTTTTGAAAATTTTAGGAATATGAAAACTTCAATTAATGATATTTTAAAAAATACAAATCAATTCTCACCAAAAATCGATGATAGTTTTCTCATTGATTATTCATTATTCAAAAAAGAAGACCCTACAGATTTAATTATCAAAAATTTAAACAATTTATAAAAATAATATTTTACATAAATTAAATTAATTTCTTTTTATATATTTGAATATATATATAGTTTGAATTTGATATATTTATAAAATGTTAAAATACTAATATTTAAATATTAAAAAATTGAAACCAACAATTATTATCCCAGCAAGATTTGGATCTAGTAGGTATAGAGGAAAACCACTTGTAAAAATTTTAGGTAGAGAAATGGTATTAAGAGTTGCTGATATTTGTAAAAAAGTCTCAGGAGTAGAAAATTTATTTGTTGCAACAGATAGCAAAAAAATCTCAAATGTTGTTAATAAGTCAGGTTATAAATCCATAATGACCTCCAGAAATTGTTTGACAGGCACTGACAGAGTTGCAGAGGCATCAAAAAAAATAAACTCTAATATATTTATTAATGTGCAGGGTGATGAACCAACTATTAATTATAGGGATATAAGGAAAATTTATAAAACAAAATTAAAATTTCCTAATCACGTGATATGCGGTTATGATCGAGTACATAAATTTGAAAATCCGTCAAGTACAAATTTACCAAAAGTAGTGGTTAACTCAAAAAGTGAGTTAACTTATATTTCAAGAGCTTTAATACCAGGCTCAAAAAAAAATAATACAAAAATTGTTTATCATAAACAAGTATGTATTTATGCATTTAGCAAACAACAATTAAAAAAGTTTTACGAATTAAAAAAAAAAAGTTTAACAGAGAGTATAGAAGATGTTGAAATATTAAGATTCTTTGACTTAAATATAAAAATTAAGATGGTTAAATTAAATTCAAATTCAGTTGCTGTTGATGAAATAAATGATGTAAAAAAAGCTGAGAAAATATTAAGAAAAAAATGAAAAAAAAATTTTTAGATACAAATATACAAAATAAATCATTTTCAGTAGAGAATAGGATACAACTATTTAATTATTTAGGAAAAGATTTACCTTTACCAACTGAGATTGAAATAAGTGAGTCTGGAACATGTAACAGGAAATGTTCATTTTGCCCAAGAAGTGCTCCAAATTTTATTGATAAAAAGGAATTTATAACAAATGAATTACATGAAAAATTATGTATTGAATTAGCAGAACTAAACTACAAAGGAACAATAAGATACAGTGGTTTTGTTGAACCATTAATTGATAAAAATATTTTTAATTTAATCAAAATGTGTAAAGACTACTTGCCACTATGCAATATAGAAATGGTAACAAATGGAGATCCTTTGAATTTAAAACGTTTAAATAAACTTTTTTTAAGTGGCTTAAATAAAATACTTATAAGCGTTTACGATGGAAAAGAAGATGCAGAAAAATTTGAAGAACTTTGTAAATCAGCTAATTTAAAAGAAAATCAATATTTAATTAGACATAGATATTATTCAGAAAATGATGATTTCGGAATAACCTTAAGTAATAGATCAGGAATGATGGAAAATGCAGAGTACAAAATTGAGGGGTTATCTGAACCGATGAAAAAAGCATGTTTCATACCTTCATATACTTTTTTCCTAGATTATCAGGGTGATGTTTTAATATGTCCACATGATTGGGGTAAAAAAATAATTCTAGGAAATTTTAATGATAAAAAATTAATAGATATATGGTTTAGCAATAGAGCAATGAATTTAAGAAAAAGGTTAAATAATGCTGATAGAAAATTTCTACCTTGTAACGTTTGCGATGTAGAGGGAACTTTTATGGGTAAAAAAAACTCAACTTTTTTCAATTAATATGAAAAAAAAAATTCTTATTTTGGGGGCAAGTTCAGATATTGGTATAGTTACTACAGTTAAGTTTTTAGAAAATAATTGGAAGGTTGTAGCACATTACAATAAAAATCGAAAAACACTTTCAAAATTAAAAAAAAAATATAAATCAAATTTAGAAATTTTAAAAATAAATTTAAATAATACTAATAATTTAATTAAAATTTTAATAAAGAAAAAAAAATTATTTAATAAAATTGACTCTTTTGTTTCTCTTGTTGGATTACTAAAAAAAAGCAATTATCAAAAACCAAATTATAAATCACTTATAAACCATATTAACGTAAATTTTTATTCCAACCAAATATTTATAAATTTTATTATAAAAAATATGATTAAAAATAAGTGGGGAAGAATACTATTATCCTCAAGTATAGGTACAAAATTTGGTGGCGGTAAAGATAGTTATTATTATTCTTTAACAAAACATATGAATGAATTTATTCCTTCAATATTCAAAAAAAAATATGCAAAGTACATTCTTTATAATGTCTTAAAAATAGGTGTTACAAATACAAAAATACATAATAATATTCCAAAAAAAAATCTTAATTTAAGAAAAAAACTTATACCTACAAATAGAATTGCAGAACCAATTGAAGTTGCAGAAAAAATATTTTTTTTGGCATCAGAAAAAAATACACTTATACACTCCCAGATAATAAACATATCTGGAGGTGAGTAGTGGTTAAATTAGATTTTTTTCAAAAAAAAATTATTGTTAAAATTAAAAATTATCTAAAAAAATTAAAAACACAAAATATTAATACAAGTAAAAGTTCATTTTGCTACTTTAATACATATTCTGAATCACCAGGATATGCTTTGGCAAATTTGTGGAATTTTAAAATAAGTAAAGTAGAATTTTTTGTTTACGTTTTAAAAAATATATATTCCATTTTCTATATTTCTGATTATAAACTTTCCTCTATACCAAGCCTTAAATTCGAAAATTTAATCATAACTTGGGGTAGAGAACAAGATTTCAAAAAAAAAGTTTTTAAGGATAATTTTTCAAAAATTACATCAAGTACAACACTTAAAACTCTTTTTTTTGTTATTTATCTTGACAAAAAAAAACCAAAAAATATTCCTGAGAATGTTATTCTATTTTTTAGAGAGAGAGAGGATATTAATATTTATTTTTTTTTTAAAAAGTTAATATCTGTTTTATTTATTAACAATTTTTCAGTTACAAAATTTTTCCATTATTTTTCATCTCATACTATTTTTGCTGAAGAAATTCATTCTAAGCTAATAAACTCATGTAATTTTTTAAATATAAAAAAAATTATAATGCCTTATGAAGCTCAACCTTTTCAAAACTATATTTTTAAAGAGGCGAAAAAAATTAATAATAAAATTAAAACTATTGGATTTATTCATTCAATGGTTCCAGCATTACCAATAAATTTTTTAAAAAGAGATGGCTCTCCTGAGAAACTTTTTTTATCCGGTAAAGCTCAATTAAATCTTTTTATTAAATATTTAAATTGGAAAAAAGATAATCTTAAAATAATTTATTCACCAAGAATTTCAAAATTTATTGATAAAAAAAATATCAACTCAATATTTTTCCCAATAAGTATTGAGAGTAAAAAAATTATACTTCATGCTATAGAAACTTTTATTTTATCTAAAGAAGATAAATTTTTTAAGGCTATTAATATAAAAAAGCATCCTTCATCTATAGGAAATAAAGAACAAAATAATCTTGAAGAAGAAATAAAAAAATTAATAAATAATAATAAAAATAAATTTAATAAAAAATCAAATAATTCTCTTAATTTTTTTATAGGTCCTACCTCAGCATTTATTCAATATTTAGAAAATAATCTTTCGTGTATACATATTACAACTAATCCTGTATTTGATGTTTACACTTATGGACTCTGGAAAAAATTGTTCCCAAAACAAATTAATAAATATATGTATAATTATAAATTAAATGATCGAAATAAGATGATATTATTGAAAAAAAGATCAAATAAATCTTTATTAAAAAATATTTTATGAAAGTAATAATTCTTTGTGGAGGCCTGGGATCAAGACTAGCAGAGGAAACAAAGACCAAGCCTAAACCAATGGTCAAAATTGGTACCAAACCTATTATTTGGCACTTAATAAAATATTATCAGTATTTTGGATTTAATGATTTTATACTTGCCACTGGGTATAAGTCTAATGTGCTAAAAGAGTTTTTCAAAAAAAATATAATAAAATCTGCAAAAATCAATTTAGTATACACCGGTAAAGACTCTCTTACTGGAGGAAGATTATTAAGATTAAAAAAATTCATAGAAGATGATAATTTTCATTTAACATATGGTGATGGCCTGAGTAATGTCAATCTTAAGAAACTAATTAGTTTCCATAAAAAAAGTAATAGTATAGCTACCTTAACTGCTGTAAGACCGCCAGTAAGATTTGGTGAAATAAAACTTTCTTCAAAAGGTAAAGTTAAAGAATTCAATGAAAAACCCCAAGCATCAAGTAATTGGATTAATGGAGGTTTTTTTGTTATGAACAAAAAAATATTTGATTATTTAAAAAACGATCAAACAATTTTAGAAAGATATACTTTAGAAAAACTGGTAAAAAATAAAAAACTATCAGCATTTAAACATTTTTCATTTTGGCAGTGTATGGATACTATGAGAGATAAAATTTATTTAAATAAACTTTGGAAAGAAAATAAGACCCCCTGGAAAAAATGGTGAAAAAATTTTATAAAAATAAAAAAATCTTGGTAACAGGTGCTACTGGATTTAAGGGTGCATGGCTTTGCTTTTGGCTACATATGATGGGGTCAAATGTATATGGTATAGGTTATAATCCTAATAAAAACAAAGACCTTTTTTATAACTTAAATCTTCATAAAAAAATAAAATTTTCATTTCTTGATGTTAGAGATTTTAAAAAAGTAAATAAAAAAATTAACTCAATAAAACCTGAAATTATATTTCATTTAGCAGCACAACCTTTAATATTAGATAGTTACAAAAAACCTTATGAAACATACATGATAAATTCATTAGGAACTTTAAATATAATGGAAATTTGTAAAAACTTGAAATCTGTAAAAGCTATTGTAAGCATAACCTCAGATAAATGTTATCAAAGCAACAATTCGAAAAAGGGATTTGTAGAAAATGATAAATTGGGAGGAGAAGATCCTTATAGTGGATCCAAAGCTAATGCTGAAATAATAGTTAACACTTATTATAAAAGTTTTTTTAAATCAAAATTAAAATGTGGGGTTGCAACTGGAAGAGCAGGCAATGTAATAGGCGGTGGTGATTGGTCGGCTAATAGACTTATACCAGATGCGATCAGATCTATCTGTGATGATAAGTCTATATTTTTAAGAAATCCTTATTTTAACAGGCCTTGGCAACATGTTTTAGAGCCATTGTATGGTTATTTATTATTAGCATTAAAATTATATAAAAATCCAAATAAATTTTCGGGACCATGGAACTTCGGCTCCAAAAAAAATACAGTAACCGATGTTTTAACTGTTGTAAGACAAATTATTAAATATTGGGGGGCTGGTAGGGTAAGATTTTCTAAAAAAAAAAAATTTTATGAGCAAGAAAATCTTCAATTAAATATTGAAAAAGCGTCAAATATATTAAAGTGGAAACCAAATTGGTCTATTAAAAAAAGTATAAACAAAACTGTTGAGTGGTATAAAGAATTTTTAGTTAATAGGAAAAATGCAGAAGAAATAACAAAGAAACAAATTATTGACTATATAAATGATATTAAAAAAAAAAATTGAAATAATACCTAATAACAAAGGAAATATTATTAAATATATAAACAAGAAAAATAATTTTTTAAAAAAAATAAAAGAAGTTTATTTTACAGAGGTAAAAAAGGGGCATATTAAAGGATGGATAAAACATACAAAAACTAAATGTTTTCTTCTTCCTGTTAAGGGAAAAGTAAAATTTTACTATTCAAAAGATTTAAAAAAAAAAAGAACAATAATATTAGATTCTCATAAACCATTAGGTATTTTAGTTAATCCGGGTACATGGTTTGCATTTGAATCACTAGAGAGGTGCTCATTATTAATTAATAGCATTGAAATCTATCATAATCCAAAAGAGACAATCAAACATCAAATAGAATTTTGATGACAACATCAATTTTTTTTTTATCAAATGGTTATAAAGGAGGTGCAAATAAATATATCTATCAAAATTTAAATTTTATATCTAAAAAAAAACAATCAATATTGATAGATAAAATAATTGATACTCAACTGATTAACAAATCAAAAAAAATAAAATATTTTAAATTAAACCTACTCAAGAACATAATCTTAAATCACAGAAAACTTAAAAAAATTTTAATAAATAACAAAAGAGAAAAAAATATTATTTTTTTGACAAATTTTGTAATTTATTTGTTATATTTTTTTCTTTTTTATCAATTAAAAAAAAAAAATTTTAAAATTATTTTAACAATACATAGTGGAATATTTATCAAAAATCTTAAAAATAATTTTCTATCTTTTTGCTTTTCTTTATTATCATTAAATCTAGATAAAATAATTTTTGGTTCAGAGTCGTCAAAAAATTGGTGGTTTCAAAAATATTTTTGGATGAAATTGATAAAACATAAAATAATTTATAATGGGATTAAACAAGACAAATTTAATTTAAAAAAAAAATCTAAGGTAAATAAACTAAATATAAGTTTCGTTGGTAGAATAGTTTATGAAAATAATCCAGAACTTTTCTTAAAAGTAGTTCAAGACAATTCGGAAAATAAAAAATTAAAATTCCATTGTTTTGGAGAGGGACCATTAAAAAATAAAATAAATGATAAAAATATTACTTTTCATGGCTGGTGTAATCCTAAAATTATATATAAAAAAACTGATTTAATACTAATCACCTCAAAAATAAATAATTTTCCATATGTTGCTTTGGAAGCTAAAACAGCTGGAATACCTGTAATTAGCACTAGTAAAGGAGACATTAAAAAGATTATCTTTAACAACAGTGATGGTTTCTTAATAAATAAATTTGATCTTAATATAATTAAAAAAAAAATTCTATATATAATGAAAAACTATAACCAATTTAGTAGAAATGCTAAAAAAAATTCAAAAGTTTTTGATGAAAATACCTCTTTAAACAAAATTTGGAAATTTATATTTAAATGAAAACTTTAATAATTGGTAAAAGAAGTTTTATATCTAAAGAGTTAAGAAGAGTAATACCAAACTCGACTTTGATTTCAGCAGATGAATTTGTGATTAAAAATTTAAAAAATCACGAAAAAATAAATATTATCATAAATACATTTTATCCAGTTGCACAGCTTAATAATATTGAAAATTATAGGGATTTTATTGATAAATCAATTTTAAGTTTATCAAAAATACTTGATAAAATAAAACCAAAAACAATAAACAAAATATTATATACAAGTAGTTCTGTTGTATATGGATCTATAATAGACAACCCGGATCAAAAAGATACTTTTAATCGAAATTTATACTCATACACAAAACTTTGTTGTGAAAATTTATTAAAAAACTTTTGTGATAAAAATAATTTAAATTTATTAATTGCGAGAGTTTTTAATTGTTACAGTTCAAATAATAATTTTTCTGTTATAAATAAAATTTTAGAAAGTCTTAAAAATTCAAAAAAAATTACAATTAATAATGAGGGAAATTCAATCAGAGATTTTATTCATGTAAATGATGTTGCCAAAATATATTTAATTCTAATTAAAAAATTTAAAAAAGGTACTTTCGACGTTGGAACTGGTAATGGAATTAAAATTAAAGATCTTTTAAAAAGAATTAACTTCCCAGAAAAAAATATTAAATATAGAAAAAAATATAATGAAGAAATTGATTTTTCTGTCGCAAATTTAGATAATTATAAAGAAAAACTGAAAAATTTTAATTTTACAAAAATAGAAAATTTTTTTAAAATTAAAACAAAATTAAAGAAATACTATTCAGATAATTTAAATAAATTGCAGCCTAAAGCGAATAACACACTTATTTATGGTGCTGGCTTTGCTGGAAAAAAAATAGCAAAAGAATTAATTTTAAATAAAAAACTGAATTTTCTATATTTTGTTGATGATGACAATAGAAAAGTTGGTCGCTCAGTTTATGGTAAAAAAATTATTTCATTTAACCAATTAATATCTTTATCAAAAAAAATTAAAATAGATAAAATTCTTATTGCTATACCATCTTTAGATCACAATAATATTTTAAAACTTTATAATAAAATATTTCCATTAACAGAAAATATAAGCTCACTTCCAAATAAACAATATTATAAAAATAAAAAAGTAAATTTTGAAGATTTAATAGAACTTAATGTAGAGGAAATACTAAATCGGAAAATTTTTCAAATAAATTTGAAAAAATTAAGTAAATATAGAAATAAAACAGTTTTAATTACAGGTGGAGCAGGTTCTATTGGTAGTGAAATTTGTAAACAACTTATTTTGTGTAAGCCAAAAAAAATAATCATAATTGATCAATCTGAATACAATATCTATTTACTTAATAAAAAACTAACCTCAAAAAAAATTAAAACTTATTTAATTGACATAAATAATACAAAAATTTTAAGAGAGATTATTTTGAGGAGGAAAGTTGATTATATATTTCATGCAGCAGCATATAAGCATGTAGATTTATTAGAAAGTAATCATATTTCTGCTATTAAAAATAATTTTATTGGAACTTTGTCTATATTAAAAGCCATTAAAAATTTAAATATAAATTTATCAATAATTTCTACTGATAAGGCTGTTTTTCCAAAAAGTATATTGGGTCTGACAAAAAGAGCTTCAGAAATAATTGCTAGAAATTTTTCTAATTATCCAAACTACAAATATGTAAAGATTAATATTGTAAGATTTGGAAATGTCTTTGGTAGCCAAGGGTCTGCAATAGAAAC
>CEQL01016277.1_pt1 | contig 18644 bp, 16 predicted proteins | sample 356281 | NCBI WGS metagenome assembly CEQL01 (sample SAMEA2621203, study PRJEB7988) | marine metagenome | biome: marine biome (ENVO:00000447); feature: surface water layer (ENVO:00002042); material: "saline water (ENVO:00002010), including plankton (ENVO:xxxxxxxx)" | depth 5 m
CCTAATGGAGCTATAGTATCTAAAAGATTATCGACTTTATTCTCTACTTTCTTTCTTAATAAAGAAACGTATTTAGGATTAAAGAATTTCATATGAGGGTTTCTCATATTTAGGTGTAATAGACCATCCAAACTCAACATATGGTCCATTGTTGATCTGTATAAAGGTGAATCATCCATGGCATCAAACCCATGAGTTAATGAGGTCCCTCCAGCAAGTTGAGAAGAAAACACTTCTTGGTTTTTAGATACAAATTCTATATCTTTATATTTTGTAAGAACCCAAAACCCTGGTTCTGAATCTTCTGGACCTGTTTCATGAAAATATACTGGAGCTGACTCTCTTAATTCCTTGAATTTTTTATATGGCTGCCCCTTGGTAAATAAAAATAAGTCAGTAAGATCGAAATCCCTATTAAATGGGTATACTAAATCATATTTTGGAGAGTTGATTTGAACATGGGGTTGTGAGTCGCTATTTAGTGGTAATGTCATAAGTCTAATAGTTAATATTTTTTATTGGCGCGCCCGGAAGGATTCGAACCTCCGACACCCTAGTTCGTAGCCAGGTGCTCTATCCAACTGAGCTACGGGCGCAGTTAATCTTCCTTAATTACTTTTTCATGTATCTCGCCTCTATGCACAGGAATTGTTTTAGGAGCACTTATTCCTAATCTTACTTGACCTCCTTTTATTTCAAGAACAGTCACTTCAACATCATTTCCTATCATTAGAGATTGGTCTCTTCTACGGCTTAAAACTAACAAAATATCCCCCTTTATCAACTAACATATCAAAATTAATTGAATTTCTAAAGCTTTTAAACGTCTAAACCATACGGAGGAGGTACCGAAATTTCTGGATTCAAAAGATAGGTTTCGCTTCTTAAAAAATTTGCTAAATCTTGATTTGAAAGATCGCCTTCAAGATCTGAATAATAAAAAGGTTTGCCAACTCTGAATTTAACCTCTGTTCCAATTCTTCTTCTAACTTCGTTGAATATAAGAGATGCTCTTAGCATATCACTGATATGGCTAGCTAAATGAAAAAGTATTGAATTCTGTCCATAAAAATATATAGGCACTATCTTAGGATTTGTTTGCTTAATAAGTCTTGATGTAAATTTTTTCCATTCACAATCAAATGCTTTATCAGCGTGTTGATAAAATTTTAAAGTAGTAGAAACAGTACCAGATGGAAAAATTATAATTGAACCTCCTTCAGAAAGATGTTTTCTTGCATCTTTTCTAGTCTGAAGATTAGTCAATAATGCTTGCTTGTCACCTGTAAAATCTATGGGGAGTAAGTAGCCTTTTGTCTCTGGTGCTCTTAAAAGCATTGAGTGAGTAAGAACTTTGAAGTCTTTTCTGTATTGAGAAACAAAATAACTAATTACTAGTCCATCTAATACTCCATAAGGATGATTTGCAACGAATATAACTGGCTCGTTAGAAGGTATCTCGTATTCTTCGTTAAAAATTAAGTCTAGTTTTAACTGATCAACACATCCATGCCAAAAACTATCCCATTTCCCAGGGTTTTCTTGATATTCTCTATAAAGTTTATATAAAGCTGGTTGGCCTGCAATTGACTCAATCGATCTTATGATTAACCGTCTTAACCAAGAATCGTCTGGATCCGCATAACTAAAATATTTTGATTCAATATATTCTTCCATAATATTTTGGCGGAGAGAAAGGGATTCGAACCCTTGAAGGAGTTACCCCCTTACCCGCTTTCCAAGCGAGCGCATTCGACCACTCTGCCATCTCTCCCATTTTAACTATCTTATTACTCAACCTCTATATAATTATTTATGTCCTTATGCCATATCCTTTTTTTAACAAATAATACGCAAATCCAAAAAATATAACTATAAATAAAAAAATCATTGAAACGGCAAAAACAACATCTATATCTGAGACACCAATCATTCCATATCTAAAAGCATTTACCATATATAGAAGAGGATTTAATTTAGAAACTGTTTGCCATAGAGGAGATAAAAGATCGACGGAATAAAAAACTCCTCCTAAATATATTAGTGGTGTTAGAACAAAAGTTGGAACAATATTTATATCATCAAAATTGTCAGCAAATAAAGCATTCAGAAAACCAGCTATAGAGAAAAGAATTGCTGTTAGGACTACTACTAATAAAGTTAAAGGAATGTTTTGTATTGAAATATCTGTAAAGATAAGAGAAGTTAGTAGTACTAAGAATCCAACAATTATCCCTCTAATTACACCGCCCATAATAAAGCCTATTAGAATCAAATAAGAAGGCATAGGAGAAACAAGAAGTTCTTCTATACTGCGTTGGAATTTAACTCCAAAAAATGAAGAAACTACATTTGAATAAGCATTTGTAATTACAGCTAGCATGACCAAGCCAGGCGCCATGAACTGCATATAGTCAAATCCGGACATTTTTCCTATTCTTTCACCTATAAAAGTACCAAATATTAGAAAATATAAAATTGTAGTCAATACAGATGGTATTAAGGTTTGGCTCCAAATACGAAAAAATCTATATACCTCTTTTTTTATCAAAACATAAAGAGACCTTAATTGTTCTTTAATTTCCATTATTAGTTAGTTCCAAAAATAATTCTTCTAATCTGTTAGTTTCATTTCTCATGCTAATAATCTCTATTTTATTCTCTGAAAAGTAGTCAAAAATAGAATTTAGGCTAACATCTTTATCTGCTGAAACAGAAATAGTTGTGTTATTAATTATTTTTACAGTAAAAAGATCGGAATTAAGACTAATTTTAGGTGCTTCAGCTAGATCAAATACAAAAGTTTCCATCTCAATTTCCCTCAAAAAAGAACTCATGTCAGAAGATTTTATAACCTCTCCTTTATCTATAATTGATATATTTTTACAAAGCTTTTCTGCCTCTTCCAAGTAATGAGTGGTTAGAATAATAGTGGTTCCTTTTTTATTAATTTCTACAAGAAATTCCCACAACGAACGCCTTAATTCAGTATCTACGCCAGCTGTTGGCTCATCTAAAATTAAAAGCTCAGGATTATTTACTAATGCTTTTGCAACCATTAGCCTTCTTTTCATTCCACCAGATAAATTTCTACCTTGTTCATTTCTTTTATCCCATAAATCAAGTCTTTTTAAGTAAAACTCTGTATTTTTTTTAACATCTGCAAAAGGTAATCCAAAAAAGCCAGCTTGCTGAAGTAGAATGTTATGAACTTTTTCAAATTGATTAAAATTTACTTCTTGCCCTACAACACCTATCTTTTTCTTAATTTCAGAGTGTTGTGAATCTATATCCATATTTAGTACTTCTACAGATCCAGAGGTTTTATTTACTAAAGAGCTAATTATTCCAATTAAAGTAGATTTTCCTGCGCCATTTGGTCCTAAAAGAGCATAAAAATCTCCTTTCTCCACCTCGAAGCTGACATTGTCTAAAGCAATTACTTTATTTGGATATTCCTTTGTTAGGTTATTAATTTTAAGAGCTTTCAAAATTAATTATTTTGATAAGAAAGACATCCCATCTTCCAGACCTTTAAGAGTTAAAGGAAACATCTGGTCTTCAATCAGACTTCTGGATAATTCGATAGAGGATGAGTAATCCCAATGCTCTTGAGGCACTGGATTTAACCAAATAACCTTATCATAAACATTCATAACCTTTTTCATCCAAACCGAACCCGCTTCTTCATTCCAATGCTCAATGCTTCCTCCAGGATTAGTTATTTCATAGGGAGCCATAGTTGCATCACCTACGAAAATAATTTTGTAGTCTGATGAGTATTTATGAAGAATATCTTCTGTTTTAAGTCTTTCATTATGTCTTCTTCTATTGTCTTTCCATACAGTTTCATATATGAAATTATGAAAATAAAAATATTCAAGATTTTTAAATTCAGTTCTGCAAGCAGAAAATAATTCCTCACAGACTTTAATATGAGGATCCATGGAACCGCCCACGTCAAAAAAGACTAAAACTTTCACTGCATTTGTTTTTTCTGGAACCATTTTAATTTCTAATAATCCAGCATTTTTTGCTGTGCTCTTAATGGTGTCATCTAAATCTAATTCCTCATCATTAGATTGTCTTATAAACTTCCTTAATCTTCTAAGCGCCACTTTTATATTTCTCGTACCAAGTTCTACAGAATCATCAAGGTTTTTAAAATCACGTTGTTGCCAAATTTTAGCTGCTTTTCCTTCTTTGCCTTCGCCATCGACTCTTATACCCTCGGGATTAACTCCAGCATTTCCAAATGGAGAGGTTCCTGCTGTACCGACCCACTTATCACCTTTTTGATGCTTTCCTTTTTGTTCTTCAAGCCTTTTTTTAAATTCTCCGAGAAGTTTTTCCAAACCTCCCAAAGATTCAATTTTTTTTAATTCTTCATCAGTTAAGAATTTTTCAAATTCTTTTCTAAGCCATTCTTCTGGAACCAATGCTTGTAAAACATCATCTAATGTTTCTAGCCCTTTGAAGTATATATCAAAAGCTCTATCAAACTTATCGTAGTGCTTTTCGTCTTTAACAAGCACAGATCTTGATAGATAATAAAAGTCATTAATGTCTGCAAAGACAACATGTTTCTCAAGACCTGCTATAAGATCAAGTAGTTCCCTTAAAGTACAAGGAACTCCAACATCTTTAAGAGTTTTAAAAAGATTAATTAACATTTATCCTTGATTGCCCTCTCTTCTAGTCATGAAGGCTAATCTTTCTAGTAATTGAACATCTTGTTCATTTTTAACAAGAGCTCCATACAATGGCGGAATGGCTTTTGATGGATCTCTGTTTTTAAGAATTTCATCAGGTAAATCATCTGCCATTAGAAGTTTTAACCAATCAACTAATTCTGAAGTAGAAGGTTTCTTTTTAAGACCAGGAACTTTTCTAACATCAAAAAATATATCAAGAGCTTCTTTAACAAGCTTTTCTTTAACCTTGGGGTGGTGAACTTTTATTATATCTTTCATAGTTTCTCTATCGGGGAAAGAGATGTAATGAAAAAAACACCTCCTAAGAAATGCATCTGGTAATTCTTTTTCATTATTACTAGATATTATGACAATTGGTCTAGTAGTAGCCTTAATAGTTTCTTTAGTTTCATATACATAAAACTCCATTCTGTCTAATTCTTGTAGAAGATCATTTGGAAATTCAATATCTGCCTTATCTATTTCATCAATCAATAAGACAACTTGTTGTTCTGATGTAAAAGCTTCCCAAAGCTTACCTTTTTGAATGTAATTAGAAATATCCTTAACTCTTTCATCTCCAAGTTGTGAATCTCTTAATCTTGTGACAGCATCATATTCGTATAAGCCTTGTTGGGCTTTTGTCGTTGACTTGATATGCCATTCTATTAAGGGTAATTTGAGAGCCTTAGCTACTTCTATAGCAAGCATTGTTTTTCCAGTCCCTGGCTCGCCTTTAATAAGAAGAGGTCTTTCTAGAGCTATGGCTGCATTTACAGAAAGACTTAAGTCTTCTGTTGCAATATATGATTTAGTTCCTTTAAATTTCATTTTATTCCTATGTATTTATATTTTTAAAAAAGACATCATAACAATTATTTAAGTATTATTTTCTAATTCTTAACTTAGCTAATTGTTTTGACTGTCCAACTAAAAAACCTTTGCTATCCCATATTTCTCTATCTTCTTCCATAAAATTATTTGTTATGAATTCCGTTTTAGCAATAACCTTCAACGGGCCCTCTGAAGGCATTCGCCTAATATGAGAAGTTAAAGATAACGTAGGTACCCAACCAACTACTCCCATCTTATTATAAATAGGAGGTGTGGTTGCATCTAAAAAAAGAATTAAACCGAATAAATCTACTTCACTTCCATCTAACCAACCCATGTATAGCCTCAGTGTTGCATTATTTTCTTCACTTGCGTTATCCCACCAAATTGAATCTAAGCAATATTTTTTTTCTAAATTTTTATCTAACTTAGGGCTATGACCTTCTTTGTAAGGAATTTGAATACATTTTTGATAGTCATCAAATTTAGGCTCCTTTCTTAATTGCATGCTTTTACCAGAGTTCTTACTAAAATCAGTAAAGGTAGCGGTAGAGAATATTTTTATTTCTCCTTTCTGCCTAAATATAACATTAGCTGTTGATATGCTCTTACTACTTATTAATGGAACAACCTCAATTTCAGCAACTCCAAATTCTACTCTTTGTAAATAATTTGTAGAAATCGATAAAGGATCTTTATGGTTCAGTGACAAAGAACACGCTTTAGCAATTATCGCCATTGAATATCCTCCATTAGCAGTATTTCCTATACTCCATCTATCTGAAATAAAGGCCTCATACAAATTTGAGCTTAGTTCTTTTACCGAAATATCCTCTTTAAAGCTAGCAGAACAAGATTTAGATATCATTAGTCTTTAATTAATTAAAATAATATTATAAAGCATAATGAAAAAATCATATTTTGATATAGGAGCTAATCTAACCCATAAAAGTTTTGATAGAGATTTAGACGAGGTACTTGATATATCAATTAACAATGGAATTAAGAAAATTTGTATAACTAGCACTACTATTCAAGATACTAAAAGCGCCATTGACTTATGTGAAAAAAGAAAAGACTTTCTTATAACCACTGTCGGGATTCATCCTCATTTAGCTGATACTTTTAACGAAAAAATTAAAAATGAAATAATTATTCTCTCATCTAATATTCATGTAAAAGCAATTGGGGAAACGGGACTAGATTTTAATAGAAACTATTCTAAAAAAGAAAATCAAATACTTAGCTTTTTAAATCATATTGAAATATCCAATAAGGTTAAATTACCTCTATTTTTACATCAAAGAGAATCACATAAAACTTTTGTAAGTTGTTTGAATGAAGTTTTGCCAGAAAATAGTTGCGTTGTGCATTGTTTTACAGAAAGTCAAAAGGAATTTTATGAGTACCTAGATAAAGGATTTTGGATAGGTTTTACTGGATGGATTTGTGACCCTAAAAGATCTTCTCACATGGATGAACTTTTAAAAAAGATGCCTCTAGATCGAGTAATGATAGAAACAGATTCACCCTACCTTCTTCCCAAAAACCTTAAAATTAAAGGAAGAAGAAATGAGCCTAAATTCATTAATGAAATTGCAGAGCGTATCGCGTTTCTTCAAAAAAAAAATATAGAGGATATAACTCAGATTTTTTACAAAAATAGTTTGGAATTTTTTAACCTTCAGAAATAATATTTTCTTTTAAATAAAGATCAATTTCACTATCTAAGCCTATTAAGGACATTATCTCTTTTGTGCTTTCTCCTATTTTTAAGGGTGGGTGGGAAACTTCACTAATTGTTTCTGAAAATTTTGGCGCTGGCGCAGGCTGATCTACTCCTTCTATGTTAATAAATGAATCTCGGGACTGATTATGTTCATGATTTATGGCGTCTTCCATAGACAGTACTGGAGCAAAGCATATATCTGTACCCTCCATAATACCGCACCATTCTTCTTGAGTTTTTTCTTTAAATTTTAACATTAGTGAATTCTTTAGATCTTCCCACAAACTTTTGTCCATTTGGTTATCAAAGATATCCTCGTCGAGATTCATCTTCTCTCTTAATAAAGAATAAAATTGAGGTTCAATAGAACCTATAGAAACATATTTACCATCCTTGCATTCATAACACCCATAAAAGTGGGCTGCTCCATCTAATAAATTAGACTCTCTAGAATCATTCCAAAAACCTGAACTTTTCATGCCATAAATCATAGACATTAATAATGCTGATCCTTCTGTCATTGCCGCATCAATGACCTGACCTTTTCCACTTGTATGGACAGTATTAAGTGCAGCGCAAACGCCTAAAGCCAAGAGCATACCTCCCCCACCAAAATCTCCAATTAAATTCAATGGTGGAGGCGGAGGTGATGATTTTTCACCTATTGAACCTAAGACACCGCTTAGTGAAATATAATTAATATCATGTCCAGCAGCATTTGCTAAAGGGCCATATTGACCCCAACCGGTCATTCTTCCAAAGATAAGTTTAGGATTTATTTCAAAACAAGTATCTGGATCTAGACCATTTTTTTCCATAACTCCTGGTCTAAACCCTTCAATTAACACGTCTGAAGTTTTTATTAGTTTTTTTACTATTTCCTGACCTTCTTTCTTTTTGAGATCTAAAGAAATAGATTTTTTTCCTCGATTTGAAATTTCATTTACTGAACCTCTTCCTGCGGCACTAATTCTATCTACAGAAATTACCTCGGCGCCCATATCTGCTAAAATCATTCCACAAAAAGGCGCAGGTCCAATTCCAGCCATTTCTATTACTCTTATTCCTTTTAAGGGTCCCATTATCAAAACCTCCCTAATGGCTTAAATATTCTGAATAATACCGGTAGAAGGATCAAGGCAGATAGTATTGCCATTATCATTGCGAATGAAGTGAAGATACCAAAAAATACAGAAGGATTAAAGTTTGAGCTTATAAGAATCATAAAACCAAGAACAATCGTCAAAGAAGTATAAAACATAGCCCTTCCTATTGTCGCATGACTATTTTTTATTGCTAAATCATAATTATTTTCTTTTTCAAATTCCTTTAGAAAACGATGAACATAATGAATGGTATTGTCTACTCCGATACCAATACCTATAGCAGCAACTGTAACGGTCATAATATCTATTGGAATTCCAGACCAACCAATAATGCCAAGAACTGATGCTGCCGATAAGATATTTGGAATCAAGGATGTGATTGCTATTTTTAATGACCTGAACAAGAAAATAAACATTAAAAATATGCTTACAAAAACTATTGATAGGCTACCAATGAGAGATTGAAATAGGCTTTGCAATAAATTGTTATAAATTACAGAAATTCCTGATAGATAAAAATCATCTTCATTAAGATTGAACTTACCTATTAAGTCACTTTTAACTTCTTTTATTAAGTTATTTCTACTAAGTCCATCAAGTGACTCAATAACTCTAGCTGATAACCTAACTTCCTCATCATCATCTGATATAAAAGAACTTAAAAGTTGATCATTTATATCTTGAGGTAATACTTTTCTAAGAAGGGCTAACTCTAGATCGTCTAATTTAGAACCTTTGGCGATTTCTGCTAATTTTATAGCGCTAGAAACTGATAACACTTTTCCTATCTCGGGTCTATTTTCTAAATAATCATGTATTTTCTCTAGTTCACTTAACTTATCTGCGTTATACCAATATCCATATTCATCTGTTTCAACACCAAAATCATCAAATCCCTCTTCATCATCAATATTTAGATTTGAGTTATCCGGTGAAGATATAACAATATCAAGAGGAGCAGTGCCGCCTAATTTTTGGTCTATTAAAGAAAGTCCTTTATAAATTTCTGTAGAAGGTTTGAAATAGTCAATAAATTTATTTTCAACAGTTAATTTATTTATACCCACAAGAGCTAAAATAAATAATATTATTGATAAAACAGGTATTAGGTTTCTAAGTTTAAGAACTAATTTATTTATCCAAGTAGTAAATCCTATAGAGTAATCTATATGAGCGTCCTTCTCGTTCTTTTGCATACTGCCAACTACTGATCCAAAGAAAAGAAAAGAAACTAAAAAAGTGATGCTAATGCTAACTACCATTAAAAGACCAAAATCTATTATTGGTTTAATATCACTTACAATTAATGAAGCAAATGCAACCATAGTGGTTAAAGCTGTATACAGGCATGGTAAAAACATCTGGGATAAAGTTAACTTTACGCAATTTAGTTGATCCATATCATGATAAGAAGAAGCTATCTCTCGATATCTAACTACTAAATGTACTGTTAAAGAAATTCCTATAATCATTAACAGGGCAATAAAATTTGCTGAAACAACTGTCACTTTCCAATTAAACCAACTGATTAATCCGGTTGTTATTAGTGCAGAAGTTGCAGCTGAAGCTAAAGGCACTACAACCCACCTAACCTGCCTAAAAATAATAGATAAAATCAAAACGAACATAACAAATACTGCTATCCCAAAAACTAGTAAATCCTGCCAAATCATCTGTATGGTGTCATAGGCAATCATTATTCCTCCGCCTAAATAAATCTGACCATATTCACTATAATCAGAAATCACACTTCGTATGTCATTAACTAGCTTTGCATCATTTTCTGCATTTATTTGTCGCTCTTGATCAAGTAAATAATCTAAAGAAGTTAAATTTTCCGTAAATTTATCTTTAGAAAGAGATAATTCTGAATCTAATAAATCGTATCTTTCTTCAATAAGAGATTGATAGGATTCATTAGATTTGAGTGTCATTTGAAAGGCTATGGTTTTTAAGTCTTCACTTATTAACAAACCTTTATAAACTTCATTATTTTCAAAATCTTTTTTTGCTTTGACAAAATCAAGTTCTGGGGTCTTCAGAGTAATTAAATTTTCTGATAATTCATTTATAGATTGTTCTTGATAAGTTAACAAAGGAACATCTAAAAAACTTAGAACGTTATTTATTCCATCGATTTCATTTAATTCATTTACAAAACTTGTAAGAACCTCAATAGTGTCTTTGCTAAATATATTTTGATTTGGCGTAAAAGATACAACTAAAAAATCACTAGATCCATATTTTCTTGAGTTTTCTCTATAAACCTTAAGATCAGGGTCATTATCTAAAAGCAAAGTATCTGAAGATGCATCCAATTGAAAGTTTGGGACTCCAAATGCTGAAAATATACAAATTCCAACAAGCAAATATATGAAGAGACGAGAATTTGTAACTAAAATACTAAATAATTTGCTCATTTAATCTCAAATTGCCTCTGTCTATCACTATATCGCTTTCTGTCAAATTCTGATTTTTCATTTATACAATACAAGCATGAAATTCCTTTAACATAATCTTTATGTTTAATATCCTCTGGTGAAAGAGGCCTCCTACATGCAAAACACTGAATAAAAATTCCTGGATCTAATTTCTTATCAACTGTAACTCTTTCATCAAATACAAAACATTCACCAATCCAGTTTTCTTTATCTATGTCTGAATCTAAGTAATTTAAGATACCGCCTTCTAATTGATAGGTGTTTTCTACTCCTTTTTCATTCAGTATCGCAGATGCCTTTTCACATCTTATTCCTCCAGTACAAAAAATACCCAACTTCTTCCTCTTTAGTAAATCAAGATTACTATCAACAAAATCTTTAAATTCCCTGAAATTTTTTGTCTCTGGAGATAAAGAATTTTTAAAACTTCCAACTTTAGTTTCATAGATATTTCTTACATCTACTATTAAAGAGTTTTTTTCCTTAATTAAATCATTCCATTCTTTAGGATTTAAATATTTTCCTTCAAAATCATATGCTTTCAAAGATGTTCCAGAAGGAACTAATTCTGTTCTTTCTTTTAATTTAAATCTTTTGAAGGGTTTTCTAGAAGAATTTGAAAATCTAAAACAAAGCTCTCCGGTATGCCTTTCTAAAGAATCTTTTAAGTCTTTTAGTGATTCTAAATTTTTAGAGGCTACAGTTGAGTTTATGCCTTCTGGTGTAAGTATAATTGTTCCTACAATGTCAGTTTGTAATTTAAAAGCTTCTAATGAATGCTTGACTTCATCTGTGTTAAGCATCAAACACTTATAAAAAGTAGCAATTGTAAACATTTACTTTACTTACTTATCTCCACCCAAACAGAGAGGTGAATCTAAAGAATCCCCAGTTCTTTCTTTCCATTCTTCTGATGTGAAAGGATGAATTGCTATAGCATGAATAATTTTCATTTCTTCAGACAAAACCTCATAAACTTTTTGATGTCTTTTTACAGCTTTAAGATCTATAAAGTCATCTGAAACTATTACCACTTTAAAGTGTGATTCTGAGCCTGGTTCAACATTATGATTTGGACTTTCATTTATAACATCTAAAAAAAGCACCGTGATACCAGATATCAGCTTTTCTTCTATTTTATCTTTAACCATCTTACTCTGAAGAATCAATATAATTTAATTCAGATAACTTTTCTTCATGACTTTCCTTCGTAGTAGTCACAAAGGAAATTGTGAAGAGAGAAATTGCCCATAAAATTATAGATGCAGTAACTGCAGTTACTCCAAAAGTAAATAAGACTTCTGGGTTAACTTTTCCAGGAACAGCATTAGCAGGCCATGCAGCGAATGTTAAAATCATACCTGCAGCAAAGGCTCCTGCCCCACTCATGCATTTGGCTGCAAAAGATCTAGCTGCTAAAAGAGTACCTTCCATTCTTCTTCCAGTTTTAATCTCAACTTCTTCAACTGTATCCCAGACCATTGAATTAAGTGTTGTGAAAGAAATAACAGAAGTTGCTACACCGATGAAATGAAAAATTAAAACACCTGCCAATACTATAGGCGAACCATTATCTGGTAATAACCCTAAAAGTCTTAAAATTATAATCCCATTTTCTACTGTAAGAGAAACTGCAAATAGTAATAACGCTCCATTTCTTTTCCCAAATCTATTAGCAAGAAAAGGAGAAACGACGATTCCTACTAAAGGGGCTAAAAATAAACTCAACCCTATAGTAAGAATATTTAAAGGCGTAAATTCCCAAAAAAAACTATAATAATAAAGCGTTAGATTAGTTCCTATTCCACCAGCAACTCCCATCATTATCATTGCTATAAATAAAATAATGTAATTCCTGCTAACAGTCATAGTTTCATATAGCTCTCTGAAGATAATTTTTATAGACTTTCGTTCAATTTCTGGAGCATGAAGGTCTTTAATATGTTTATGAGTGCCCATCGCTGTTACAACAATTGCAATAAACATAATTGGACTACAAACAAGCCCATAAGTTATCCATGTGTCAGCAACAAATCTGGCATCCTGAGTGCCAGTTAAAGTGCTGTAAACAACAAAAATCCATAAAGAATTCCATACGGCTAAACCTCCCCACCAACCAAACCAATAGCGATAAGATAAAAGCGAACTTCTTTCAACATAGTCTTTAGAAAGTTCTGGTCCTAAGGCATTGCTAGGAATTTCATAGATTGTAATAGCTGTTCTGATAACAGCTCCAACTATTAATAGAAACCAAAATAATTCTATTTGAGACATATTATCTGGAGGATCCCAAATTAAAAAGAAGGATATAGCAACCGGAATAGCTGATGCATACATCCAAGGATGTCTTCTTCCCCATTTAGATTGAGTTTTATCAGAAAAATATCCTATTAAAGGGTCAGAAATAGCATCTATAACTAACATCAATAATATGGCTAAGCCCGCAAGATTTGGTGCTAGTCCAAAAACCTGAACATAAACAAATAAAAGAAAATAATTAAAAGCATTGTCTTTTATTCCGTAAGCTAAAGATCCAAATCCATAAAAGAATTTTGTCAAAAATGGTAATTTTTCTCTCATTTATTTACTTATTAGCATCTCTTAAAGTTAGAGTATTACATACTTATCAGGGAATTTGGCAGAAGGAATAAAGACTTCTAATCAATGAGTTATTGATAATTTATAAATATCGGAGAAGACCACGCCCTCTCTTCAGACATCATTGTGCAGTTATCCGCTCTAGAAGTTTTATAATTACCGTAACAAAAATTTACTTTTTTACAATTACCTTGTTCGTCAAAGTCGCACCTGATATTACCTTTGTTTATTCTTAATGAAGGTTTTTCTATAGCTCTTACGTAATAAACAGAATCTCTCTTGTCCTCTGCATAATCTTCATCAGTAAATGTGACACGACAATTAGTTGTATCTTCAGGGCAAATGAAAGTTTTCCAAGGATCAAAGATAAGTTTATCCACTTCTTCATCTTTTGTATTTTGTGGAGTTATTTTAATAATCTCTATTCTTGAAATTTGTTTTCTTTTATTGGAAGGGTTGTAGCATTCATTTTTGCAAAGCTTTTTTATTTCTTCAGATGAGACTGAACTTAAATTATAATCTGGACACCCTGGCTTCTGTTCAAAAGAGCCTAATGCCTGAACTTCAAAAACTGGGTTATTTTGCAAAGTAGTTTCAGAACCCATTGGTAAGGACTGCTGCCCTTCTTTTATTAGGTTAAACCATAATAAAATTCTTGGGCCACTAGTAGCATAAGTTTCCCTTTTTTTAAATGCATCCCATATTCCTTCTCTAGACCTTGACTCTACATGCACCGCAGCTAAGCCACCTGTTGTAAAAAAAGATGATTGTCTTACTGGCTCCCAATAAGAAAAAGGATCAGGTAAATCTAATTCCTCTACTTTTACTTCTCTTGGAATATCTGAAATTTCTTCGACAGGTTGCAAGACCTCTTCCATAAGTTTTAAAACAGGGCCATTTGCTTCTGTAGTGACTAATCTATCGACTGCTTTATAACCTGTTCCGGGTCTGGATCTATGATTATCGCTTGAAGCAATAAATCCAAATTTAAAACTTTTTTTAATGTCATTTTCAAAATTTCTTATAGCCAATGCATATTGAGCAGAGCCTTTTGGTCTGTAATTAAATGAGGGTATAAAGCAATCTTTACATTGTCCAGAATCTAACCACTCTTCTGGCTTTACTCCAGGCACAGCATAGTGTCCTGATAACCCACCCTCTACATACATTTGTCTAGCTAAGACAGCTCTTGTTGAACAAATAGCATTGCTCACACCATTTTCTATACATCTTTTTCTGATAATTTCTCCTGCTTGCCAACAAGATGGAAGGTAATTTTTTGATGGCTCTGGACATGATTTAGAACTTCCTGAAGATACAGTAGAAGTCCAAGATCTAAACTCTTCTGAATTTCCATGGCCTGACATAATTTCGAAGGAAATTTGTTTCGAAGGATCATGGTTATCGCCTATTAACTGCTTATCCCAGCTAGACTCGCTTGGAGTGTAAAAACCCCACGTATTTCCATGAGGTATTACTATTGAATCCGATTTAATTTTATCTAAAGAATCAAATAATTCTTTAGGGTTATAAGCTGAAAAGAAACAAGTATTTTTAGGATCATAGGCTTCTCCAGTAATGCATGTATCAGAATCTATTATGTGTTGAACAAAAGAAATAAAATCAGCATATCTATCTCTATTTTTAAAATCTAACAAACTTAAATTTAAAGCATTAGATCTTACAGTATAGATTGTACTTGGATTTCTCATTCCATCCGTGGCAATACCTCCGGAACCGATAGGCATATTAGGCAATAAATTATCTTCTGTTTCTAAAAAAAGAACATTTTTATGACCGTAATGGTCTTCTTTTTGATCATTAATTTGTGTCCATTCAAATCCTACAAAAGAAATCAAATCTGGAACGGTCTTATTCTCATTTACTGCATTACAATTTCGAATGGCTTTTTTTGTCTCCATCCACTTCATAGGAGTAGCTGCCTCAGCATGATCTGAAATTACCCAAAAATCTAAAGCTGAACAAAATCTAGCATAATCACATGCATCAGATATTGGGTGTGGCCCTTCGCCGTTATTCAAGGGAAGACTCCATAGAAAAGCATCGCTTGAATAAGTAGAATGAACATGGGTATCGCCAAACAGAATTTGTTTGTTATCTTGATTCTCTTTTAGTTGAGACTGAATTTTTAATTTAACAAGGTCTTCAGGGTAAGGTTTTTGAATAACTTTTCCACTCACTTCTAAAGTACCAAAGAATCCAAAATAAAACGCTAAGGAATAAGTAAAAGCCGTAAATAGGATTATGAATAAAAAACTTAGAAACCATAAAGAAATTTTTTTAAATAACCTCAATGTTTCCTCCTCTCTATTTCGTCTTCAGATTTTTTCATGAAATCTAAAACGACGTCATCATTTTTTTTAAAATTAAATTCTTTTTCATTTGAATTAAAAAACTCCCAAGAAGCAGTACTTTTTTGCTTGAATAACTTTACTTCTTTTTTCTTAAAAAAAGATACCAAAAACATTCCACTCAAAAAACCGCCAATATGCGCAAAATATGCTACTCCCCCACCATCAGAATCAGAAATAGTGATATTAAAAAATTGTGAGATTATCCAAATTCCTAGGACCAAAAATGCAGGGACTCTAATCATCTGAATTATTATGATAATAAAAACTAGACACTTAACGTTTGCTCTTGGAAATAACATTAAGTAAGCTCCAAGAACTCCTGCTATTGCACCACTAGCACCAACCATGGGTATATCTGAAGAAGGATCTATTAAAGCTTGTGTTAATGCAGCAATTATTCCGCAAGTAAAATAAAAAATAATAAACCTTGTTTTTCCCATAGAATCTTCAACGTTATCTCCAAAAATCCATAAATAAAGCATGTTTCCTAATATGTGAAAGAAACTTCCATGCAGAAACATAGAAGTAAAAATAGTTAACGAAGAATAATCAGAAAAGAATGCAGCAGGTATAAATCCATAATTATAAAAAATTACAGGATTCATTTGACTTAAATACTGAAGAATGAATATAAAACTACAAAGCCCAATTAGTAAATAGGTTACATATGGTCTGGAGGAACTTGGATTATCATCCGATATCGGAAAAAACATTTTTAATAACCTAAATCTTTAACAGCAGATTCGTATTCATCTCTAGTGATTGTATAAAAGTATACAAAAGTTAATCCGCCGATATTTAAAATCGGGCCTATGATACAAATAAATAGAACTAGATTATTTACAGGCTCCTTCATTTCTAGGATGGTTGCTTCTGTATTTCCGAATCCTAAAAATTGAAGGACAAATCCAAGAATAAATACCCCAAGGCCAGAGAATACTTTTTGAAACAATCCAGGGCCTGCAAGAAATAAGCCTTCATCTCTTCTTCCAGTTTTTTTCTGAGAGTCTTCAACCACGTCAAAAACCATTGAAATGAGAATTACCCATCCCATCACAGATAAAATATCAGTTATGCATTGATGTGAAATCATAATCCACCATAATGCACTTGACCCGTTACTAGGGAAAGTTTGAACTTCAAAAAGAGGGTCAACTAACCTAAGTACAAAAGGTATATATGAAATTAAAACTGTGCCTGTTAAGGCAAAAAGAGCAATATTCTTTTTTTCTCTTCCTTGTGAAATTATAACTGCAATGATTGCGCCAATAATTGCTGACACACCTCCAGCTAATGGAAATACAGAAATATCTGAAGGCGTCCATTCCCAAAAATAAATACTTATATAGTTACCTACTCCGGTATTTAAACCAAGAAATAAAGCATAAAGACATCCTCCGAAAAAAATCATAAGCCAAGACTTATTGGATAATGTTTCTATGACCTCTTTAAAAACTTGCCTTATATCAACATTTAAATTTTCAGAGATAACATGAAGTTCTTTAATATGCTTATGTGTGCTTGAAGCTGCTATAAAACCAAGTATTAAAGTAAGAAAGCCAGCAAAATATGCTAATTTTTCATATCCTTCGGGATTTAAGTATGCTCTAGCTCCTTTGAAGTCTGTAGTTTCAGGAAGAAAATAGGCCAACATAACATATCCCACAAGAATTGCTCCTCCGTATCCAAAAAATAAACCCATAGCATTTAAGGTGTTTCTTCGATCATAGTTCTTCGTAAGCTCTGGGCCTAAGGCAGCTCTTGGAGTTTCAAAAAAGGTTATTGCAAGTCTTATGCTTACTGTCAAAATTAATAATTTTAAAAATAAATATGTTTGGTCATATGACGAAGGAGGAATAAATAGTAACCATATGCAAAATGCTAATGGAAAAATACTTGCATAAATAAATGGATGCCTCCTCCCTAATTTTGATTTAAATCTATCTGACCAAACGCCCACTAAAGGATCAGAAAATGCATCAAAAAAAAGAGAAATTCCAAGAGCAATAGAAGCTAAATAAGGTTCTAGACCCAAAACTTGATTGTAATAAAGTAGAACCCAAGTACCAAAAATTACATTTTTTATTCCCACAACTCCAGAACCTGCTGAATGAAGAAACAGTGTTATATTTGAGACCTCTAAGTTTTTGTTTTCTGACATTTAAAAAATTATAAAAATAATATACTCTAGGACAAACTAATTATGCACTAATACTGGGAGTGAAAACATGGGAGTTTTAAATAATAAAGTAGCAATAATTACAGGAGCTGGAAGAGGTATCGGTATGGAAACAGCTCTATTATTTGCAAAGGAAGGAGCTAAGGTTGTTGTAAATGATTTAGGAGCTAATCCAGATGGTTCTGGTCATGAAAAAGTAGCTGACGAAGTTGTTGCTGAAATAAAAGCTTTTGGCGGAGAAGCAATAGCAAACTATGATTCAGTAGATTCATATGAAGGCGGTATCAATATCTTTAATACGGCAATGGATGCTTTTGGAGCTGTAGATATTGTTATTAACAATGCCGGAATCCTTAGGGATAAAACCTTATTTAATATGGATGAGTCAGACTGGGATGCAATCATGGCTGTCCACCTAAAGGGACACTTCAATTGTACGCAGCCATTTGTTAGATACATTAGAGAAACAAATAGATTAAATTGCAGAATCATTAACATGTCGTCAGTATCTGGCCTAATTGGAAATTTTGGACAGACAAATTATGGAGCTGCTAAGGCAGGAATTGCTGGTTTTAGCAGATCATTATCTATGGAAATGGCGAAATATAAATGTACTGTTAATACAATTTCTCCAGGAGCAGCCACAAGACTTACTATTGATTTAATGAAAGCAGCAGGAAGAGATGTT